>Ga0256842_1000838_pt1 | contig 26593 bp, 40 predicted proteins | sample 4559240metaG_FD_185973 | JGI IMG/M metagenome (GOLD analysis project Ga0256842, IMG submission 185973) | Hydrothermal vent microbial communities from Guaymas Basin, Mexico - 4559-240 | ecosystem: Environmental > Aquatic > Marine > Hydrothermal vents | place: Mexico: Guaymas Basin | collected... | reverse complement strand
TAACAGTTATTTAATTAATTAATTAAATAACAGTTAGCAAAAAATCTGCTCAGGCACTAACGGTTTTTAACAGTTATTTTTTTAAAAGTTATTCACATTGCTAACCGTCCTAAGTGAATAACTAACTGTTAGCGAATTGCTGTTATTCACATACAAATTAAGCCTAAATGTGAATAACTTTTTATAATAGTATATATAGTAATATATATTTATAGTTAGTTCTTTTATCCTATATATAGGGCTTTTTAAATTAGTATATTTTTATAATAGTATGTATAGTATTATATTAATTTAAGCTTTGTTTAGATACAATTTCAACAGTTAGCAAAACATAGGAGGCATAACATGGTTAAGAATACAGCACTTACAAAGCTTATGAGTGGTTCTAAAGTCCGAGCTAGTAGTTGGGATAAGAATAAATATATAGTAGTCAATAAAGATGGTCAAATCGTAGATAACGAGGGTAAAACTTTCAATATGATGGCTTCTAAAGAAAAAAAGTGGGATTTATATGTAGAGCCAAAGAGTGAAGCAACACTCACAGACAATACAGAAGTTTTAAACCTTATAAAAGAGCTTATGGCTGAGGTTAAAGAGTTAAAAGAAGCAAAAGGCAACACAGAAGCCGTTTGTGATATTGATAGTGATGATATAGCCTCTATTGTAGCCGATGAGGTTATAGATGCAGTTGAACACAAAGTAACTCAGGCTATAAAAGATAATGTACCACAAGAAGAACGAACACATGATGATATTGTTAAAATATTTTACGGTGTTACTTCATTAAAAGAAGTTAGAGAGCTTTTTAAACAAGATTTACTTAAATGTGAAAATAAAAGAGACACCGCACTAACTGTTACTAAATATCTACCATATTGCTGGATGGGTGCAAGAAGCATCAAAACAGTAGCTCGTTATTATGCAGACATGAGAAATGTAATTAAAGATGTAAATGACAACTTCCAAGATTATGCATTGGAGCTTTTTTCAGTTCCTCAAGATGTTTATGAGAGAATTAAAAAAGCAGACACTAAAAAAGTACTAGATAAGCTTGATGCAGACAAAGAAACTTTTGAAATAAAAGATATTGAAAGCACTATATCAACTTTAAAAGAAACAGTAAAGACAGCTTTAGCACTAGGAACTGAAGTAACTATTGAACAATGGAAAGCTAACGGCTTACCAATATCTAAACAACAAACAGTTGATAGAGCTAGAGCTTACTTATTCGCCACTTACATAGCTTTTGTTACAGGTCGCAGAATTACTGAGATTTTAAAATCTCTTGAGCTGGTAAAAAAAGAAGATGGATGGTATTACAAGGGCATAATGAAAAAAGGCTCTGAGGGTGTTGAAGTTAAAGCTTATAGCTTAGATGATGATTATGAACTATTATCTAAACTTTTAAAACAACTTAGAGAAGATATAGACACTTCAAATATGACAAACCAAGAAGTAAACAGCAAGTTTAATCATATTTTCAATAGAGCATTAAAAAACATTACAGGACTCAAATACACTTACCACGATTTAAGAGAGATTTTTGCTGAAATGGCTTATCTTAAATACGGTAAGAAAAATGGCTCTGATAGAGAAAAAGAGGACTTTATCTCTGATATTTTAGGACATGAAATAAACAAAGATAGATTAGTATCAGCTAACCACTACATGACAAAAGAGGGGAAATAATATAATGATTAATCCTTGTAAAAAAACTCCTCCTCCTGTATCACTATTTGGTGTAATTGATATTTCTGAAAAATCAATTATTGCACAAGTAAAAGAAAAGTTAGGAGATGAATTTAAAATACACATTGAATATAATCTTCCTAAGCCTTACTCTTCTGAATGTGTCCATATAGAAACAATTATACATAATTGTGGATATTTAATTATAGTAAACCCAGTTATACGAAATATTGAAGTAAATATTGAAATAAAAGAAGATGGGTGGGAAAAAATACGAGAATTTGCTAAGGAGATAGAGAAATGAGAATATCAGTAATTACAACAGATGGTGGAGCAGGTAAGACTGCTCTAGCCTTTGCAATAGCAAAAGAGCTAAACTATTATCTACTAAGCAACGATGATAGTGTGATAGAAGCCGTTTATCAAGATATGGCACAAATCACAAAGGAGCTTCCAATCATAGAAGATGTAGTTTACGACTTCGGTGGCTTTGTTGATGCTGGTGTGCTTGATATTATCAAACATAGTGATATTGTAATAGTTCCTTGCATAAACGATTTAAACTCAAAAATGAAAGCTATCAAAACAATAAACGAGCTTAAAAAATACAATAACCGTTTTTTGGTTGTAGCGACACGACTTGAAAACACACAAGATTTTAAAGAGATAAAATCAGATATACAAGAGCAGTTCCAAGATATAGAGGTGCTACCACTTCGTAAAACAAAAATGCTAAAAAATGGTTTAGAGTATGGAATGAGTCCACTTGAGCTTATAGCTGAAAGCAAACAAATAGCTTATGCTGGTCGTAACTTCATTCCAGAGTATAAAGAGATTCTAAAATATGTTTTAGATAATGAAGCTCTTTATATTGAGCTACTAGAAGAAAAATCAAGAGGAGATAAAAATGATTAAAAAAGATAAACCAAAAATAGGCGACTTAGTTTCAAAAGTAGAAGTGTCTCACTCTTTTGAGGGTGAAGATAAAAAAGCAGCTGAACACAAAGAGCTTAAAGAGATTGTAGCTTCAAAGAGTGAAGATAAAAAAGCAGGTCGTCCACTACAGGGAAAAAGTAAAGCTACAAATAAAATCGCTTTTTATATAAACGATGAACAGCTGGAGTACTTAGAGAATTTAACTAATCGTAAAGAGAGAACACCGAATGCAGTTGCTAAAAAATTGCTTTTAGCTCATTATGAGTTACATAGTAAAGAGTAATAAATGAAAAGGCATACTTGTATTATTTGCAAAAAAAAGAGATATGAAAGTAAAATGAACCCAGCACTTGTAAGTAGCTGGGTTTGTTGCACAGATAAATATAATTGTTGTGATGATATAGAGCTTATATCTGCAGAAAATATACTTAGTGATTTAAAAAAACTAAGAAAAATAAATATAAAACATATAATTGGTGGGAAATAATTGTCACTCCTGAACGGACAATAGAAAAATTGTATTTTAACAATAAGGAGGTAAACAGTCGCTCATAAGAGCCAACTATTTACGGATACTAAAAAACTTTGCACGGCAATTTAGTATTCGTATTATATCAAATAATACGGAGAAATAAAATGAGTTATCAAAAAATGAAAGAAATCAGCACTATTGCTAAAAAACAAGGGATAGAGTTAAAAACAATATCAGACTTCGCAAAATTTGCAAAGGATTTAAATTATGAAAAATAATATAAATAAATTTGAAATTATCTGTAATTCTTTTGAAGAATCTTGTGTTGTTGATTCAGATTACAAAGTAGTTTTTAATGGAAATGAAGACGAATGTATAAATTTTAGAAATATTCACCAAGAATATAATTATATAGATACAGAAAATAAGCTTATTGAATTTTTTGTTGACTTCTTAAAAGATGATTTTCTCATAGAAAGAGAAGTAGTAACAATTAATAAATGCACCTCAAAAAAAGGTCGTATTGATTTAATGTTATATCCAAAAAGACATTTAATAAAAGCTGGGTTTGTTAAAGGTTACTTTGGAGTAGAAGTTAAATATTTTAAAAGTCATAAATTTTTATCATATATATCTAAAGCATTTTATCAATCCATCTTTTATTCAAACTCTTTTTTTATCCATAATAAACTAAAAATTGAACCTGAATTTATTTTATTATTCTCTAACCTATCTATTGAAACTATACTTGATTATAGCAGTAATGAAAAAAAAGAACAGTACAAAACAAGTTGCCAATTCGCACAACTTTTTTCGGTTGGAACAATTGATTTATATGAAAGTGCAAAATATGGAAGTGAAAAAATAACAAATGGATTTATGATAAATTTTGGATGGAGAAAGTATTTCTCAAAAGATTGGAAAGGATTAAAAATAAATAAGAAATGTGGCTATAAACAAAAAGACAAAGCAAATGTACAATAAGTTATAAAAATTGTATAATAAAATAACTCATACAATATGAGAATTTATAAAGGAGGAAACATTATGATAATAGCTAGATTAGAAAGTACAAAAGAGTTATCTTGTATTTTAGAAAAGTTAGAAGGTCTTAACTATACTACAACTGCATACGATGCAAAAAGTGGTTTTGTATATAACAGTAAAAATACTCACACAAATTTAACAAGTGATATTCGGTCTGCAAAAACTGCTTGTAAATTCACAACAAGCATAAAATTACAATATGGAACAAATAATAGTTCAATATAAAAACCTATTACAAGCCAATTTTATGGGCTATATTCAATTAATAGGTTAATATGTTAATGTATATAGTATTTACATAATTATATTACAATTTAAGCATTATAATAATATAATTATATAAGCCAAATGTTTTTTAGTATAAAAACAATTAAAGCCCTGTGGATATTAATATCTTCAGGGCTTTTTTTTTGCCAATGCTACAATGAAAAAACACAAAATCTTCAATCTAAAAATACAATAAAATATGATACAATTACATTAGTGGAAGAGAGCCGAGGCTCTCTTTTTAATGTAACGGTATTGCAACTACCATTAAAACCACTAATGTAAGTATCAGATACATTGTGAGGACTCCTTTGAGAGGATTACCCTCGCACCTCTTTCCCTTATCGCCCTATTGCAAACAAGAGTCTCACAACTTGTAACGATGAAATTATACTCTAATAATTCATTATAAACAGCTCTCTAACCACTTTTTTATTTTTATGTACATTCGCTCCTAAAGTGTACCGTATTGCATCACTCTCAACTATTTTAAAATCTTTATATAACTCCCTCACAAACTCACAATCATTGTAACTGAGTAGAAACTTACCCTTAGCACATGCTAAAGCCATATATAGCCGTTTATGGTCGTTTAAATCAAAGGTTTTTTTATTTTTATACATTGACTCAGTTCCAACATACGGAGGGTCGCAATAAAAAAATGTTTCCTCTTTATCATAGTTAAGTATCAGCTTTTCAAAGTCCATATTTTCAACAGTTACCATCTTAAGCCTCTGCGACCATTTAGTAAAATCTTTATATATATTTTTAGGCTTACGACTCTTTGCACTCATCGCAAAATTATCGCCCTTGCTCCCAAAACTCATCTGTAACTTATAGAAGAAAAAAGCTCCTTTTTCTATATTGTTACGAGGTGTTAAAATACTTCGTTTTATATCCTCAAACAGCTCACGACTTATAAAAAGCTCATTAAGATATTTTTGCAGTTTGGTAGGATTATTTCTTATACACTTATGCAGATTAATCAAATCGCTATTAAAATCATTTGCTACTTCTCTATATTTCCCATTTTGAGGACAATCCTTTGCATAAAGTACATTTAATGCACCTCCAAAAACTTCAACATAAAGATTGTGATTATCAGGTATAAAACTAACAATCTGTTTAGCAAGTTTTGATTTTCCACCTACCCAGCCGTGGGGTGGTTTTAATGTAGTAGTATTCAATTTTCAGACCCTTTTTGTAATTTAATTATACATAATTTAATTATGCTTTTGATATTATTCCACTCTGGAGAGTGTAGGGTCTCATTTCTCACTCTCCTCTTATATTCGGTTTTACCCCCCCCCATATATCATTTTTTACCTCGCATTATTTCACTTAGTTTTTTAGCCCTTTTTGGAGTTTGAACAGCCCAGCGACTTTTTAACATCTCATCAGCTGCACTCTCAAAATCTCCACTTTTTAAAGCTCTCCACATTCTTTTAAAAAGAAGTACTCCACTCACACCCATCTGATAGCTCATCTCATAAAGCACTTTTTGTTTATCCTCAGGCAAGTTATAAACAAAAGGCATAGCGATTATTAGCTCATCTCTCTTTTGCTCAAGTCTATATTTCAAAAGCAATTCCGCTTCATCCTCATTTATAGGTAACTTAGTACCATATCCAATAGTAGGAATCCCTAAGCTGTCTTCATAGGGCATACCCACAAAACCTTCATACTTTTTTAACTGTTTTTCTAAATCAATCATAATTTACCACCAACATTTAATCCAATATCCACTTGTCGTGAAGTATTTGCATCCTCTTTTTTTTTACTATCGATAACACTTCTTACGCCTGTTCTTACTTTGTCATATTGAACTAAAACAGTATCAACATTTTTTAAAGTACCATTCTCAGGAATTGGCAACTCTATATATGCAGTCCTTGCACCTGTATAAACAACCTTACCAACTGCATACGGCTTATCAGTAACACACCCTACTAAAGCAAACATCATCATTAAACTTAAAATTAAAAGCTTCATTTTTACACCTCTTTTTTATCTTTCGCTCGATGCTCATTCCAAGCAACCCAGCCACCAACTCTAAGACCAAGCTTTACAGCTTTTCGCCTCCACCATGCAACACCCAAAGAAGCCATAGCCTCTTCAAGTATCTCATCACTCTCTAATTTTTCAAATATCCCCACTTGATACAAATAATCATGCAGTATGTATGCAAACATCGCTTCACCATCTTTAGGGAATATATTTTGTAAAAACAAAGGAATGCTCCCTAAATCCGTTTTAATCCCTTTAGGCACTAAAAGCAGTTGCTCCTGCAGCACTTGAGTAAAATAAGTTAGCTCACTTTGTAGAGTTCTAATATCTCCACTTCTTGGAACACTTAACAATATTTCAAACTCTCTAAAACCTACTTTCATATTTACCCCTTATTTAATTTTCTATTTCGATACTACAACTCCAGCCATTACCACGACTATAAGAGTGAGTACAGCTACTGACACTATAAATGCCATCATCTTCCCCTTGATATGTATTAACCAAATCGACTTTAGTACCTGCATAAACTTTTATCCCTTTTAGAGATAAAGAACCGCTTACCGTACCTTTATTTACACTCTTTAATTTTGATTTTGCTTTCACTAAAGCATCTTCCTCATCTATATATGTACCTTTGATTTTTAGTACAGGTGTACCATCTCCAAAAGTGACTTTTTTTGTTTTTGCTTTGTCCGTGTCATGCCATGAAGCCTCACACGATTTATAAAATAGTTTTGAAGAGTGTTTCAATGATGAAGAGCTACACTTACTTACATCTATTTGAGTTACAGGCAATTCGCCATCATCTTTATTTACAAAATATATAAAATCATTCTTGATAGAAAACAAACAGTTATAATCTTTTGAGAGTCTATCTAAGAAATTTATATCACTCTCGTTTGTTTGATTAAGCGATTTTATATCTATATCCTCAGCTTCAAACTTCACTTTATGACCTAAACGACCTGCTACAATTTCTAAAATCGAGGAGAGTTTAGTATTTTGATAATGATGCGAAATTTTGTCCTTCTGCTTCTCATTAAACTCCACACCTGTAGCACTAAATGAAAGCTCTTTAGTGTTACTTCGTGTAACTGTTTGTACATGAAACAAACCACACTCGAGTGACTCTACCTCTGAACCATTTTTTAATGTTTTAAAAGTGAGTTCTAGCTTTGTACTTGGTGCAGGTTTTTTAAAATATGGCATAACTTTTAAAGATACTTTATCGCTTTTAACTCCAGCACTATCGCTAAAAGTAAGAGATAAAACATCGTTAATATTTACACTTTGACCATCTATTAAAAGCTCTATGATGTCATTTACCATAGTGGACCTCTCTCTTTTTGTTTATATGGATCATTACTTTTTGTACTAAACAAAGGAAGCTCTATATTTAAATCACAATTTAGATTCATAGGTTTATCCCAAAGCACTTTATTAGCACCTATCACATCATTTAAGTGTTTTAAATCGCCATAATGTTTAAGCACTATCAAATCAATTCTATCGCCCTCTTTAGTTCTATACAAGCTCATCATAAACCTCTTTTAGAGATAAGTTATAATCTTGCACCGTAAAATCTCCATTATCTAAAAAATGACTCTGATTTATATTTAGGTTTGTTATCACAACTTCAAAACTCTCTCTTAAAGTTGTAAATTCCAAAGGCTCACGAGCTTCTACATAATCCTCTAAACTTTTAAGTGAATCTTGTGGCTGAACTACCAAAACACCATTTAAAGATATTTTTCGCTCAAACCCTCCAGCATCACTTAATCGTTCTTGACCTTTTATAGGTTTATAACTTCCAAAAGTAGCACTCAATGATTTAGATAGTTTTTTGTACTCATTCTTATTCATATAGAATTTAAAATCGCCTATCTTTCCCATATCCATACCATTAACAAGTTTAGAAAACGAACTCATTTAATACCTCGCATATATTCCACGATGATTCACATTTGCATCACGGCTCAATTTTAAGAGATAAGCTTTTCGCTCTTTACTTATTTGATTATTAGGGTAATATACAGCCCATCCTTGACGAACTAAAGAAAAATTTAAAACCTCAATCCAAACCAACAAGCGTTTATATTTATCACGGCCATATACATGATATTTAACTGTTTTACCTAAGTATCTATCACTTACATATTTCTGAGCTTTATATCCAAAAGATATAACTTTTTTAACTGTATTATGCTTATTCATAGGATGCACATTTTTAAGTGTTTCTAACTGTCCAAAAACTCTATGATTAAACTTATTTTCAAAAGTATCAAGAGCAATCAAACGAACTTTAAAAGGTTTTGAACTACCTTTCTGAAGCATAAGAGTATCCCCATCAATCACATACTTAACTTTTGCTTCTTGCCATTCATTCGCAAATAGTGAAGCCACTATTAACATCATTAAAATTATTTTTTTCATTATTCTACTTCCCCTTTGATTTCATGCATTGGTTCTTTATCTTCTAATCTTCTTACTCTTGATGCAATATCATCAATAGTCTTATTTTTATCTACTCTTAGAACAGAAATTTTATAAGTATCTTCAAACAAGTTACCCTCATATCTAAGTAAATATCCGTTCCCATTACTATGATTAATATATGGATGTGTTTCAAAATAACCATGTTTAAAAAGAGCCATTCCATCAACAGACATAAGTTTCCCATCATCATTCCAACTTGCACCCATACCTGCAGTAAAAGCATGATTAAAATTTCTATCTAAAATTCTAAAAATCTCAACTATCTCGCCAAAAGATGCTTTCCCCTCTATTTGTGTACACTTCTTTTTTTTCTTTTTTAGAAGTTTTTTAAACTGTTTTTGTAAGTCATAAAACTTGATATTTTCTGCCAAATCAAGACAAAATGCTTTTTCTTCTTTAGTTATCTCATCAGGTTCTAAACTGTCACTTCTAAACGGATAATTAACAAACATATCTTTCTTGTTTGCTACATCTTTATCTATATAAAAAAGCTCTTCAATAGCTAAATCTATATCCCACTCATGAAAGTGTTTTGCACTTTGTTTTAATAAAGTTAAAAACCATGTAGGAGGTCTTACTACTTCTTTACGATGAAAACGCCATAAGTATCTTTTTTTATCTTCGCCCCAGCTCACAAATTCACAAGCACCTCTTAGAGGAAAAATATAATCATATTGATAATGGCCGTTTTCGTCTCTCTCATGCACTTTTGTAACTATTGCAGGTAACTCAAACTCATTATTTCCCTTTTCATCAACACTACAACCTAAAACAATAATTTGACCTTTTTTAAAATCAAAACCGTCTCTCATCTCATCTGTTAAAATAACAACTTCATCTTTGTTCATCTATTTTCCCTTATATTAAATTACTTCAACCGTACATTTAGCACAGTACCATTTACCTCGTATCTTATACTCAGCACTACAGCCACACTCACATTTATTCAAAACAACCTCCTATGATGCATCTTGCATCTGCAAATCTGTATCTTCTTGAGACAACTCTTTTTGAGCTTGTACTAACTTTATTTTTAAATCCTCATAATCAACTTGACCTCCAGCTGGAGCATTAACAGTTATATGATTAGTAATATTTTGATTTACACCTTGAGTGTTATTTGTATTATTTTGCATAAATGATTTAGTTTCATTTATCGCACCAGCCGTTACATCACTAACACTCTCTAAAGGAACTTGAGCTATTTGAGCCTCTTTTAGAGAAGAGGGTTTAAAATCTACATTATTAACAGGCACACCTGCTTTTGGTATTTTGCTTTTTATAGGCTCTTTTTTATCATCTCCAAACCCAAAGATTGACTTAGTACCGCTCCAAAGTTTAGAAGCTCCACTTTTTATCGTCTCTATCGGAGCATTTACAACACTTTTAGCTTTATCTATCAAACCGAAAACGGCTTTAAATTTTGAACCTATCCAATCAAAAAACGATACAAACGGCTTTTTAATTATACTTGCAATATTTAAAAAATAAGCTCCAATTTTCCCCCAATTATTAACAATCAAACCAATCGGAGACCAATTAAACATAGCTATAAAAGTGTTTTTAATTCCGATACCTATTGAGCTTATAAAACTAGCTATACCACTCCAAACAACACCTGCTAATTGTCCTATTTTTACCCATCCATCAACAACCATAGCACCGATATTTATTACGAATGTAAGAGCTTTTACAACCATTCTTATAGGAAATAAAATCAATCCAAAAGCTGAACCAATCAAACCCCCTGTATTATTAAAGTTAATCCCTATCATATTTAGAGCAGAACTAAAGAAACTAAACACAGGCTTTAAAGAGTTAAACAACCCACCAATAGCACCAAATAATCCACCAAAAGAGCTTTTAAGTGCATTCACAGCAGGAGAGATTCCATCAAGTAGACCACTAAAAAAACCATCTACAGCACTACTTACAAAATCAAATTTATTATAAAGATAAACAAGCCCTGCACCAATCGCAACCACTCCTAAAACTATCGCAGTTACAGGCGAAGCCAAAAGAGCCAAACCAGCACCGACACCACTTGCAACAAGCCCAAATCCAGCAAGAGCAACACTACCAATCACAAAAGCAGCACCAAGCCCAAATATCCACTTAGAAGCCTCAGGAAATGACTTTGTAAACCCTTGAACTTTAGAAGCAACACTCGTCAATCCTTTTGTTACAAACTTAATTGCAGGAAGCAGTCCTGTAGTAGCACTAATACTTAAACCCTCCATTGCTGAACCAAGTAGTTTAAAATGCCCTGCCGTTGATTGTAGTTGTATATCAGCTATTTTTTTCGCCGAACCTTTATACTGATTTACAACACTCAAGTATTTATCTAAAGCACCACTTCCGCTCTGTTCTATCAGTTTATTTATACCCGCCGCAGGTTCAGTTCCAAACACTCTTTTTATAAATCCGAGCCTATCCCCACTACCCATATTTTCAGTAGCTTTTGCAACCTCTTTTAAAAGAAGAGGCATACTTCTTATATTTCCTTGAGCATCTAAAGCTGAAACTCCAAGTTCACTAAGTGCTTTTCGTGCTTTACCAGTTGGACTAGCAAGTCTTAAAACCATACTTTTCAAAGTTGTACCTGCCATACTTCCCTGAATTCCGATATTTCCAAGTAACCCAGCCATTGCCGAAGTCTCTTGTAAACTCATACCAGCAGTTTTTGCAACAGGTGCTACATACTTCATGGTATCGCCGAGCATTCTCATATCTACATTTGCAGAAGTGATTGTTTTTGCTAAAACATCACTCACATAGCTCATGGCACTCATTCCGTTTATTGTGTCCGTAGGGTCGATATTAAAACCACCCATAATATTTGAGGCAATATCCGAAGTCGTAGCCAAATCAGTAGCTCCAGCAGTAGCAAGAGCCAAAAGACCTGGCATCGCACTTATTGTTTGATTAGCATTAAATCCAGCCATACTCAAAAACTGCATACCCTCAGCAACTTGACCAGCTGACCACTCAGTCGTAGCACCAAGCTTTAAAGCCGTATTATTTAAAGCTTTGAACTCTTTATCAGTAGCACCACTTAGAGCCTTAACTCTCGCCATCTTACTTTCAAACTCAATACTCGCCTTAAATGGTAAAGTTAAAACACTAGCAACGGCAACAGCTCCAACTATCGTAGAACCACTTACTTGAGAACTTTTAGCTTTTTTTTGCATTGTTTTTCTTTGAGCATTTGCACCAGCTTTTAAATTCTCAGAACTCTTTTTAGTCCAAAAAGCCACTTGCTTTGCATCATGCTCAATCGCAGTCATATCCTTACGAGCCTCTTTTAAACTCGTTCTTGATGTTTTAATATCTAACTTAATCGGATTAGCACTTATCTTCGCAGTTGTTTTTCTTATATGCCCTAAATGGTTATCTAACTGTTTGAGATTTCTATTAAGAAGAGAAAATTTAGTGCTTTGTAAAAGGTTCGCTTTTGTAACCTTTTGAGCATAAGTATGAATACCCTTAACACTTGCTTGTAAAAAATTTGAACCCTTTATGGCTGGGTTCCACACCATATTCAGACTTACCGCACCAATACCAGCCATAAAAAAACCCTTTTTGAAATTAAATCACTTTATAAAACCACTAAAAAGAAACTCTATAAAACGATGCAGGAGCAGGAGAAATGACTCCCACTCTAAAAACTACGCTTCAGTAGTATTCATCGCAGTCATAAGTTTGTCACTCTCAACAAACTTAACATGAAAACCTGCATCAGCAGTTCCAGTTGTACCATCAGGTAACTTATAGTTTCTCTCAGCATGAGGACGAACTTCAAGAGTTCCAAGACCACTTACTTTGATACCTTTACCACTAGCAAGAGCGTTAAAAAGCAAATCATTTTGTTTGTCCATGATTGTGTCTACTAAAGTTTTAGTAACTTTAACACCATCATCTACAAGACCTGCATGTACAGCTTCTCTCTGCTCTTTTTCGTTTAATGTATGTAATTTATCCATGATAAATCCCTTTATAAAAAAATTTGTTTTACAGCAAAGCCAACCTACATCAAAACTTGCAGGGAGTTTTCTACCTATTTAAACTAAGTAGTTCTATCTTTTGCTTGTGTTTTTTAAGTGCGACCTCAAAATACTCAAGCCACTCTCTAACAGCTAAAAGCTTTTGCTCATTTACTGATAGAAAGAAAAACTCTGTAACTAAAGAATAAGCTTCTAGTCTAGTAGCTCTATCTCCTCCGAGCCGTACAAAAAACCTTGCTGAACCTCATTAATGAGTTGTGCATCTGTACGAGTTAGCTTTTTAGCTTCCTCAACTGTAAGACCACATGAAACAGCAATCTCATCATAAACAGACGGATTCTCTTTTTTAAGCAGTTGCTCATCATCAAGACCGTTTAACTCATTGACTGTAAGAACTGTTACATCTTTAGCAACACCACGAACTTTTGCTTTTCTTTTATCTCCAAAAGGATAAACACGACTTAAAACTACTTGCTTACTTTCATAAATGCTTTTACTCATAAAAACCTACCTTTATATGTTATTTGAAAAATCAGGAGCCATCGGAATACCACCTAAAATGATATTGTACGGCTCACGAGTGTAAACAATCGTTGGAATAAAATCAACAATCTCACTATACATATCCACACGAATTTCAAAAGTTCGTTTAGTTGCATCGCCCTCTTTTAATTCGCCACCTGTTTTCATAAGTTCGCCTTGAACTGTTACAAGTAGAGGTTTGTCCTCTCCATCTTTACGAGTATTCCCCTTTAGAACAAAAGGCAAACCACTTGCAATATGAGCTACATATTCAGCACTCAAGTCTAAAACTTCAAGAGTCATTTTAGGTTGTTTAACCAGCCCAGTACTCTGCTCATTTACAGTTTCAAACTCAAACTCAGGAGCCTTAGTTCCATCGCCTGTATAACCAAAAGTATTTTTTCCAGCTATCATAATTGATAGCCCTGTTAATAGTTGTGCATCAGCACCTAATCCATTCTTAGTCATTATTTAACCTCCACAGTGTAGTAGTCATTCGTAGCATAAGGCTGAATAACAATAGCTCTTACCCCAACATTATTTCCAGCATCATAATCCATATATAAGATACCTGCTGCAATCTCCTCAGGCGAGTTTTTATCACTCCACCAAACTTTTGCACCAATCGCTGCACCGTTTCTGATAGCCTTATTTAAAAATGCCTCTGCATCAGCTTTAGCAAGTGTAAGAACATCAGTAGTCGGACGATGTTTATGCTTTTTAAGCGACTTTTGCATATTCTCATTAATTAAGTCAAAGAAACGGATCGTTTCAAGTTTGTTAAAACGAGCATCATCGCTTGGAGTCTCAAAGTTATATAAACGATTTCCATCATCATTTAAAAGAAGAGCACCACCAGCATTTACAAGTGTATTCACATCACAAGTATCTTCGCCCTCTTCGTATGTAAGAGGAATTGCAATACCCTCTACATCATAAATGAGTTTATTTGCATGGTCGAAACACGGACCGAACTCTCCAAGTAGTGCATCCCATCTTGCAATGTGACCAGCGACTACAGCCGAGTTTGGTTTTAAAACAGTTGCATTCTCATACACAGACCAGGCTCTGCGATAAAAAGGAAATGCTAAGTATCTCATTGAGCCAAGCTCTTGAAGTGCTACGATTGCATCATTTTTATCACTCTGATACATATCAACGATTGCAATCGTTTTAGTACCACTAGCAAAGCTATCTAAAGCACCTCTTACGGTTGCATCATGTGAGAAGTAAGAAGCTATCGCAATTCTAACTTTTGCACCAAAAAGAGTACGAGCTTTTTGTAAGTTACCAACTGCTAAAACAATCGCACTTTTAAACTCTGCATCTTCATAAAACACTTGAGGTTCTTTATCTGCCATTTCATCAGTTAGTTCTACTAAAGAGATAACAACAGGACTCTTCACATTTTGAGATTTAATATCCCATAAATCTTCTCTAATCGTTCCAGCTTGAGAAGCAAATATCTCTAAAGCCTCCTCAGCATTTCCAAATTTAAGTAAGCCACTTTGACTTACATCATCTAATTTTGCTTTTATGTCTACATCAATCCCTGCTAAAGAAGCAGAACCTACAATCCCTATAACTGTAAGCGAAGTGATAATAGTAGCAGTAGCACTCGCATTCTTAGTTGGTAAAACTTTTATTCCATTTGGCATATTTCAACCCTCCTATTAATTAATTACTGGGAACTCAGGATAAACTGGTTCTCTATTTTCTGCTATTGCACTTTTACCCTCTGTAACACACAATTCAGCCCACTCTGTTCTAATCCCAACTTTTACAAGTTTTTCAAAAAGTGGTTTTTGCTCATCATCTACATCAGCGATAACTTCACTCAAAGTTGCTCCATTAAAAAAAGAAGTTACCAAGTCAACAATTTTCACTTCCAAATCAGCCACACCTTGAGCTTTTAGTTTTGTAGTAAATGAGCTAACCCACTTTTCATCTTGAGCTTGTTGTTTTGCAGAGTAGAATTTATAAATAGCATCTTCAATCGCTTTATATTTTGCTTCTATCTCTGCTTGAGCTTCAAGCTCTGCTACTTTTTCAGCTATCTCTTCATCAGTTGGTTGTGGTCTATCATCTAACCATTTCAACTTGCCATTATCTATGCGATATTTAGGTTTATCAACTAATATATTTAAAGCACTACTAAGCATTAGAAACCTCCATTATTGTAAAACCAATCTCAAAGAAGTTTTGATACTGGTCTGTATAAACAGTTGGAGTATTTACATATAATTTATTATCTCCACGCTGTCCAACTCTTATTTCTATCTCTTTTTCATCAGCACCCCAACTCAAAAAAGAATGATTAAAAGCACTAAAAGAAGCATTCATACTATCTTTGTATGCAGTATGACCAACTGTTGCCATAGCAACACCTATTAAAGTATCATCATATTTTGCTAAAGCAAATTGACTATCAGAACCATTACTATCTTCAGCTAATGAGATGATATTAGAAATTAGAATTAACTTACTATCACTTCTCTTTGGTGTAAAAGGGAAAGATATCCATTTAACACCACTATTTGCAGTTAAATCATCAGAAGTCTCTTGAGCCGAACTTAATTCTGTTCTAACATTTGTTTTATAGTGATATATTTGAATAACAGTTCCAGTAATTTCATCTAATGTCTTACCACCAAGTTTCAAAGCATTTTCAGCTTCTGCAACAGAACCATTATCTAAAAGAGTCTGTATCACTTGAAGTCCCTCATCACTTTTATTTGCTATATCTATAAGTGCTTGTTTAGATTGTTCATCAAGTTGAGCAAACACACCATCATACTTCTCTAAAAGAAGTCTTGCATTATTGTTTAAATTTGCTAATTCCTCATTTGTATCAGCCATCTATAATCCCCTTATCTATAAGTTTATTTTGTAGTGCAATCACTAAGTTAGTGTTTGCTATTAATGGAGTTAAGAACAACTCCTCAGCTTCAACAGGTGTTATATAATCACTACTTTTAAATACAACCTCCCCAACAGTTCCCTTTACGGCAACTTTTACAACAAACGAACCACCTATACCAACGATTGGAACAATCTTTGGAGTAGCAGTCAAACTCACGAGTTTATTATCATCTGTGATAATCCCAACTCCGTATGTATAACTCCCCAAATCTTCTTCAACTGGTATAATCAGAACAAAAGTTAAGACACCATTGTCATCGTAATAACTTGTTTCAACTAAGTTATTGTAAAAAACATACGGCTCTATATCTTCGTATGTAACTGTATCTTGACTCATCAAATCATCAAGCACAGTCAAGTCATGTGTTTCTGCCCCTATTAGAACAAAGTTAGTGACACTTGATTTCAGTTCGCTATTAAGTATCTCTAATCCCTCTTCTGTTGGAACAGCAGTTAAATTCGCCACTCAGCACCTCCTATAAAATTATTTGTGCATACCACAGGAGTATCTTGTAGATTTTTAGTCGTATTTGCTACAAAATCAAACTCAGCTCCTGTAATAGCACTCACTTGAGTATCTATATCTCTACACCCAAGTTTTGAGTCTAAATCTATTTTAAAATTCATAGCTTCACTTTTTTCTACAACACCCTCTCCATTAGGAAAAGAGATTTTAAAAGCATTTAATTTGCTTCTTACATTTTTAGATTTTCTTATCATCTGTTTTGCTTTGTCAAACTTAGATGGAAGATATACTAAGCTACTATCTGCTTTTAGTTTCACTTCTACATCAAAAAGCCCTTTATCAAGTCCTGCTTCAAACCACTCTTTAAGTTTTCCATCTTCAAAACATACATTGATACTTTGCTCTACTGCATAAACAGTCCCTGCATATCTTTTTATCTCTTTTGCATTGTGTATATAGATACGAGCTTCATTAACACTAAGACCACTTATATCAACTCCTGCACCTACTGCTAAATTTTCTAATAATCTCTCATCACAAGTCATTGGATCAATATTTAAAGCACTATAATCCTCCATAGACACAACATCAATAAGTTCAGCAAACTTTTGATTTTTCAAAGATGAGTTAAGAGGTAAAAGACTCATAATTCAGCCTTTACAAAATTAAGATTTATTTGTACTATTTCAATTATCTCTTTATCACTAACTATTACATCAGTAAAATCACTCGTAACTCTATAAACACCATCTATGTGCATTTTTCTTATTAAATCACTTCTTACAAAATTTTGACCTATAAAAAATGTATTTTCAAAATTTGCTCTTATTGTTTCATCTACTAAATTTTGCTTTAATAAATCAAACAGCTCAATAGTTGCATTTATAGAAACCTCTATCTTTTTTGCAGGATAAACATTTACAAAGTCGTTAAGAGGTCTTGTTTTTTTAGCATTCAGAGCTTCATATACTCGGCTTATCATCAAATCATCTACACTACTAGAAAAAGAAGCTAAATAAATATCAACCTCAAGAGGCTTATTATCCTCAGGGATTGAAACATCATCTATTCTTTTATCTGCACTATAAATAAAATACTTATATGCATCTTCAGCTCCAGCAGTTGAATGTCTATCATTTGAAGCAATTATGCGAAGTCTATATCTATCATCACTCTCTGCATTTGCACCATTTTTAAAAATATCTAATTGTTTAACATCAACCCCAAACGGTAACTCTGTAACTATGTTTTCAGTTTTTACATCGCTCTCAACTACAAACGACTCCAACTCAACTTTAGAAACACCGCTTAACTCTCCAGCTGGTATGATTACATCTTCAACAACTCTAGCTCTATACAAATCATCATCATCGTTAAGAACTAAGCCTTTTGGTATAACTACCTGCTCATCTCTCTCGACTAAAAGTTTAAATTCAAAGTTAGCATAAGGAAACTCCCCCCTATCTCTAAAAACATTTTCACTCGCACCTAAATTGTCTAAGTTTACACCTGTAGCAGTAGTTACTAAAAGTTGTTTAACTGTCTCTTTTTTATCTGCTTGATTATGAAGTTGTCGAAGAGTTAAAACTCTAAGTTTTTTCATATAAGGGTCGCTCTCTAAAGGCAACCAATCAGAACCTAAAACCTCTTTAGCAAGTGATATATTTTCACTCAAAAGCTCTTCAAAAGTTTTTAAACTAAAAGCTAAAGGCTCTTTTAGAGAAGAGAGTTGTTTTTCTATATTCTCATACATTTACAGCCCCCTCAATTATATAATTCACTATATAGACTTTGTATCCTACTACACCCTCTCCAGCTCTTGAAGAGTCTATATCTGCACCTTTAAACTCTAAACGAGGGTCGTGTTTACAAGCATCTTTTAAACATCTTCTAAAATCTATTACCCATTCACTATTAAATGAGCGATGCTTGAGTCGTGGTAAATTCGTGCCATAATCAGGCTTACCAATAACAGAACCCTTAAGAGTCATAAGAGCATCTTTAAAGCTATCTTCTACACTTACTAAATAACTCATCTTGGAACCGCCACAGCATGGTCTTTAACATCGTGTTTATGATTAGTAAGAGTTCCGAGAACATCATTTATCTCTTTAGATACTTTTAAATTGCCTGTAATAGAGACTTCTGCATCTAAAACTACATTTGGAGATTTTAAAGTTATCATTTTTTTACTCTCTACAAACACATCACAATCAGTTGTAAGATTTATCATTTTTGTTTTAGTATTATGTGTAAAAGTAGTACCATCTTCAAATACATATATATATGTATCCTCATCAGCACCATCAGGAAGTGGAATATCTTTGTAAGTGAGGTTTCTATCAACAAAACCGTTCTCATTATTTCCAAAAGGATTAAAGACTATAACTTGATCGTTAATTCTTACAGGTATGTGAACCACTAAAAAAGAAGAAGCTTGAGTTTTAACAGGAAGCCAATCAGTAACTCTCTCATCCACACTAACTTTTACCTCAAGCTTTTTCCCTGCTTTATCAGTTGTGTATCTGTATTGAGTGATTGTGCCATACTGCATCATCTTATTTGCCTTGTTTTTCTAAAATATAATGAAGTTTGTCGAGTTTACTTGCTACACCTATGTAACAAGTCTTAGTATTTTCTCGCTCAATGTCCAAAGTCTCATTAAGCACATTTAAAACCTCTTTATGCTGTTTTTGTGACTCTTGATAAATAATAGTAAATTCTTTTTGATTTTGAGCCGTGCTGCTAATTGCATCAGCAAACTGTTTATGTGTTTGTTTATCTTTTAAAATTGATAATAATAATCCAGCACTTACAAGTAATAAAACAACAACGCTTATTCCTAAAACCCCATATTGAAAATAGGCATTCGCTACATTAATTAAAACCTTATCTGGCACTAAAAATCCTTAATCTGTTTTTCATTAATGTAATAGTTCCATTTAGGCAGTTGATTAATCAATACCTATTTTTTTTAAATTTTTAGGATATAATTTTGTTAATTTTAAAAAAGGGTTTTGCATGAAAAAAGAGACAAAAAAAAAGTTAATTATAGGCTTTGTAATACTCACAGTTATTGGTATGTTTCTACCAAATCCACCACAAAAAGAGAGTAATAAAGAAGTTAAAAAAGAAGAAATTAAAACAGTTGAAAAAAAAGACTTATCTAACGAAGCATACACTTTTTGTAAAATACTCGTAGAGAAAGAACTAAAACCTTATAAGGCAGAATTTCCATGGGGAGAACGAACTATAAATGAAACAGGCATAAATGAATATATAATTAAATCAACGGTTATCACACAAAATAAATACGGTGCTAAACTAAAAAAGAATTATCAATGTAACATAGCTTACAAAGGATCAGGAGAGGTTACAGATGGTGTTAATTGGAGTTATTCAATAAGTTTTAATTAACTTTTTAAAATTCTACCAACTACTATTCCAAGTATATCTAACAACTCTTGCGATTCATTTGAATTTATAATCTCATCACTATATGCTTTATTGCATGATGAGATTATAATATCCCCACTACACATAAATTTAAGATTTTTAACCATAGTACCGTTTATAGTTTGAATTATATATTTTCCATCAGAACGATTAATATTATCATGCTTTAACGGTGTAAATAAAATAATATCATCTTGATAAACATACGGTTCCATACTATCCCCAATAACTGTTAAAGCTAAAACTGTATCATCTAAATATTTTTTATTTATATTAAGACTATCAACATACATAAATTTATTATCAAAACTATCAATTATACCACCGCTACCAGCACCTATATATCCATTAAAAAGAGGTATTTTAACTGTATGTTCTATAATTTCTTTTAAATCAGGTATTCGTCTACTTACAATAAAATCTAGTGCATTCTCACTATCATCAAATAGATACTGTTCTGTAATTTCTAATATTTCAGCTATTGCACTAATAACTTCTATTTTAGGATTTACACCTCTCTCCCAAGATTGAACATTATTTTTAGTATAGTTGCTAAATAAAAGAGAATTTATCTTCTCTGCTAATTCCTCTTGTGTAATTCCAAACAGTTTTCTATATTTTTTAAGATTCTCACTAAACATTTTAAAATCCTTTTTGCATAATTTAATTATGTATCATATAATTATACTAACTATTGGCATAAAGAAATTAACATTATCAAAGAATACATAATATAATTAACTATTAAGCATAATAAGGTTAAGATTTTATTCATGGAAACAAAGATAAATGATTTTTTAATATCTATTAACAATATACGAACTATTGAACTCGCTGAACTTGTTGGAGTATCTCGCAATATGGCAGAAAAATATAAGAATTTTAAGAGTTATCCGCCTCTTGATAAAGCTGTAAAAATTGAAGATAAATTTAACATACCTGCACGAGCTTGGGTAGATATTAGAAAATCAATAAAGAATACTAAATAATGTACACAACCGCAGATATAGCATCATTTTTAGGAACTGACCGTGCAAATGTAAATTACTACATAAGACAAGGACACCTAAAAGCAACTATGACTGACGGCTTTTATAAAATAACTCCAAAAGACTACTACACATTTAGAGATGAGTATTATGATTCACAAGTAAGATACTCTTCGAGAGGTCCATCTAAAAAGCTAACAGATGAGCAAGTAAAATTATTAGCTTTTATCGTTTCAGATTTACAAAACGACTCAATTTCATTAGATACTTTTAAAAAGAAATATCAAGAAGTATCAAGCGAGATTCCACAATTTAAAGACTTTATCATATACAAAAGAGATGCATCTATAAGATATGACCGTTATCTAGGTAACAGATACAAAAAACTAGCAGATAAATATAACCTATCACTTGAGAGCATTAAAAATATAGTAAACCAAAACAGAGGTGTTTTTATATGAAAAAGAAAGTGCAATCTATAATTATTAAAATTTCCACTTGTACTAAAACAGAGCTAAGAGAATATGCAACTAAGCTCTATATGTCAAAACAAGATTTTGATAAGAAAGCATGGAATTTTATAGAGAGAGCTATTGACATTCAAGAGCAAAATTTAAACGAATATATCATCAGCCCTTTAGCTATCGATGGAGAACTAAAAGAGGGCGAAATATGAAATCTAAAAAGGGAGGATTTTTTTTAATTTTAAATAGGTAAGCGAATTGTATTACTTTTTAACTTACATTAAGTAAGTTTGTAATACTATGATGGTTATATTTATTTATGGAGTTTTTCAGATGGATGAAAAGTTAAATTACACAACACCAAGAGATATGAGTTTATTTCCTGTAGAGTACAAAAAGCAGAAAATTACACATACTATGAGTGCTGATGTATTGCATGATTTTGATGTGTTTTGTAAGAAGAACAGATTAAACAAATCATTAACGATTCAAGTCTTAATAGAGAATTTTATTGAGAATAACAAAGAAGACTGAAGTAAGTAAGAAAGGGTAAAAGTAATTTTACCCTTAATAGCTATAAGCCGTTTGTGGTTATTCGTATTATAGCTATTTAAAATTAAAAAAACAATAAAATAAATGGCTAATAATATGACAAATAATACAAACGAACCTACACTCGAACAAATAAAACAATCTTTAGACATTGTAACAGTTGCAGAACTCTACGGAGAACTCAAGAAAAACGGGGCTAATCTCTCTTATAAAGAAGATAAATCAATAGTAATCAATCCAGCTAAACAGATTTTTAGCAACTTTAATGGAGACATAACAGGAGGCTCAGTTCTTGACCTTATTATGTATATGGAGAAAGTCGACCTAAAAACTGCAATAGCAAAACTAAAAGAGTTAAGTTCACTTGACACTTACAAAGTCGACCCATCGCTACAGGTGCAACGAAAATCAAAAGCTAAGAAAAAAGTTGATTTTAATAAGCTTCAAGAGTGGGGAAATGAAGAATTAAAACTTGTTGGTGGGCATAGACCTATTGAGTATCAAACAAAACAAGGTAAACTTATTCACTTCATAGTTCCATCAGAAATAGAGAAACTTTTTGAAGCAAAAACACTCCCTGCAGATTATAAACAAAAGCTTGATTATATGTTTACTACTTTAGTTGGATGGAATAAGCACTTTAAATGCTCAAGTATCATCATAAAAGATGATAACGGTCGAATAGTTGATTTAATAGCATACAGACCAAACAAGCCTGACAATTACAACGAGTGGAGCAATCCTAAATATATCTATAAAAACTCACACAACAGAGGTGACAATTTTCTTTACCCTTTTAGAAAAGAAGTTGAACCTATTATCCATCGTGAAAAATACTTAATAGTAGGCGAGGGAATAAAGAACGGACTCAATGCACTTCTTTATTCTGTACCATTTATAACGCTTGAAAGCTCATCTAATAAAATCAATAACAATCTTATCAACTATATAAGAGATTATCACTCAAAAGGTTTTAATATTATTTGTATGTTTGATGGCGACAAAGCTGGAGCTAAAGCTTACGAAAATTTCAAACTACAAGCTGGACTAGAAGTTGATAACTTTTTAAAATTTGATAGCAATCAAGATTTTGTGGACTATCTTCAAAGCGAGGGTAAATAAATGAGTGTAAATATAAATGCAAAAGTACAAGCTATAAAAGAGAGTGCAAAACAACAGCTGACAGCAGAAGCAGATTTTTATAACAAAATTCCAAACTACATTAAACAAGTTGATTTTATTCGTGAGTCGAACAAACATCACAACGAAGAAGAGGCACAAAAGCTTTTAAATGATTTCTACAAAGAGAAGCAACTTATAAATGAACAGTACGAAGCAAACAAAGCAGAAATGACACTCAAAGACAAAATAAATCTTATTGAGAATGCTTATGTGAAATACGCAAAGAAAAACGCTTCACTTGATAGATTAGGGAAAGCAACAGTTTTCTTTGATGCTATGACAGGTATGTATGTAAGAATATCTCGTTATGTAGATATTGATACAGAGGGAAATAAGCACGATAGAATTTTAACGGACCGATTAAAAGATACAACAGTTTATAAGTACATAGATAGAGAGAGCAAAGAGTTAGCTGGTATTCATGTAAACACTAAGAACAGAACAGCAATTCTAAGAGAGCTTAGAGTTTTTAGAAAAGAGTTTGCACCACTTAAACCATCTTTTTATGGAGAGTTTTTCAACACTTACATTCCAAACGGTTTTTTAGATGTAAAAGTAGATAATGTTTTAAATGTAGATAAGTTTACAACAATCACACTTCCAAAGAGATACCCTATCATCAATGCACTACTTGAAAATATAGCACCGTATGAAGATGAGCGAGTATTTTTACTCAACTGGTTAAGTACGATTTTAAACACAGCTAAAAAGACTAAAACAGCTATTGTATTAAAAGGAATCCAGCGAACAGGTAAAGGTGTTTTTGCTAGTAAAATTATAGAATATGCAATGCACGAGAGCAACTGTTTTATAGCTACAAATGCAAACTTAACAGATAACTTCAATAACTTTTTAGAAGATAAGTTATTCATCACTTTTGATGAAGTCAAAGGCGATTTTAACAAAGAGAAAGACATCACTAATAAAATCAAGCTCATAGTATCTGAGGAAAGCATCCAAATCAGAGCTATGCACACAAACCCATACATGATTCGCTTCAATGCAAACTGTATCTTTTTAAGTAATGAAGATTTACCAATTTCAATGGATCAATCAGATGAGCGATTATCAGTTATAGAAACAAACTCTAAAACACTCTTACAAGTAGCTCGTGGCATGGGTTATGAAATCGCTGAGTTTATATCTCTTTTAGAGAAAGAACGAGATGAGTTCTTAGTACATTTAAAAATGTGTAACTACTCCAAACAACTAGCGATGAGTACAATAGCAAATAAAACTAAAAAAGCGATACAAGATGCAACAAGCACGACTCAATCAGTTTTAAAAACAGCATTCAGAAGCCACGACCTTGAGACAATTGCAGAGATACTTGATGAAGCTATTGCAGATACTAAAACGGATACTTTAATAAAGCAAGAAGTAGAAGTATCCATACAGGGCGAATATGAGATGGTAAAAGCTAGAAAACAAATTCCATTCCCTTATAATAATGCAGAGATGAAACTTATGTTCATGGATGAGTTTAAAGCTGGATTTATATCAAACACCAGCTTAAAATGGTTTTCTAAAGTTACAAATATAGAACACATCCTTAAAAGTGATACAAAGTTTGGTAACTTTTGGAATCTCGTTTTAACAAAAGCTTCAATCATAAAACTAAGATGGAAAGAGAATCAAAGTATAGATGGCTCAATCCAAACGATAGAAGTAGAACACGGAGAGAGATTCAGAGCAATAAATCAACATGAGCTGCCAAGCACTTTTTATTTCAGCAAAAAAACATTTATATTCTCATCTTCTAAAATTGCCATAGAACAAGAGCAACAAATTTTCTAGCTAACTCTAGCTAGAAACACCACTTACTTACATAGAAACACTACTGAAACACTACTGAAACACCATAGAAACACCAACAGAAACACCACAAACCCCTATATATAGGGAATAAACACAAAAACCATTTTTTTCATTTTCGTTTTGAAAAATTATTTTTTTTCATTTTCAAATTATTTTTATATTGTATTGTAAAAAGTAGCTATAAAGCCCTATTTTATGAGCTTTATAGCTTTTTTATGTAGTGTTTCAGTAGTGTTTCAGTAGTGTTTCTAGTGTGTTTCTAGTATATTTTTTAGTGTTTCTAAGCTCTTTTGGTGTTTCAGAGAAGAAAATCTATTAGAAAAGGAGTTCTTGTTAAACAGTCGAAGTTTTGTATCTGTTTTTCACTCCAGCAAAAAAAAAGATATTGATTAATCAACCTGCAAAATGCAAAACTATCACACTTAAAAAATGGAGGTGCTAGATGGCATATAAAATAAGTACACAGAGCTTCACTATAACGGCTCAAACAGATAAAGAGGCTCTTACTACTCTATTAAAGTTTTTAGGGCGAGATATAGCCTCTTTTAGCTCATATATGGGTGTAACTGAGCAGGAAGTTATTATCATGGATGATGATGGAAACGAAACGGTAGCAATATGGGCTATAAACTACTTAAAAGACATTTTGGAAGTAGAACTCACACATTTAGGTTATGTAACCAAAGATTTAAAAGCTCAGGGCATATTTGGAGGCTACAACGATACAGAGTTCAGTATCAAACAAGCAAGAGATGCAGGAGCTATTACAGAGAGCCAACCACTTGTTATAAATACAAGTTCAATTATTACAGAGACTGGAACTATTAATATAAAATATCTTGTTAATGCTCAAAATATATTGCAGGACTTTTTAGATTTATAAATGGATAAATATCATTATAAGCATGATGGGGTGCAATGGTTCTTATATTTGAACGACAAACCAATCATGCGAAGTAAAAAATTATGCCGATTAATGTCAATAGTAAAAAAAAATAACTCTCGCACATAAAATATTATATTATTATACACACTATTATAAAATTATACTTTTGTTTAAAATACTGTATAAAAGCTTATAGTACATTACTATAATACTATATTAATGTATATAGAATTATAAAAAGTTATTCACACTTAGATAGTTAGTATGTGAATAATATATAACTGTTATTTTATAGTTATTCACATAAAAATAACTGTAAAATGTGAATAACTAACTGTTAGTACCTACCATATATTAACTTAAACAACGCTTAATAACTGTTAGTCGTTAGTCTTAATTTTCGTTTAAGCTTAAC
>Ga0256842_1000837_pt1 | contig 26595 bp, 22 predicted proteins | sample 4559240metaG_FD_185973 | JGI IMG/M metagenome (GOLD analysis project Ga0256842, IMG submission 185973) | Hydrothermal vent microbial communities from Guaymas Basin, Mexico - 4559-240 | ecosystem: Environmental > Aquatic > Marine > Hydrothermal vents | place: Mexico: Guaymas Basin | collected... | reverse complement strand
TCTTTTGAAAAAAATGAAGTTTATAAATATCCCATATATGGGGTGCCCTGTGATTTAAAAAAAGCTGATCTTGGCAAATTTCACCCAAGATGGAAAGGTCAGACATTAATTTACAGGTTAGAAAAAGACTCAATTGCCCCATACTATACAAGGGAAGAGATTGATAGACACGGAGCAATTTTGAATAAGGCTCAAGTCATTGCCTGGGCTAAAAGTCCTGTTGATGTGTTTTTTTTACAAATTCAGGGCTCAGGGAGATTGATTTTACCAGACGGAACATATAAATATATTGGCTATGCAGGAAAAAATGGAAGACAATATGTATCTTTAGGTAAATATATGATTGATAATGGATTGATTGAACCTGAAAATGCAACTTTGGATGGAATAATTAATTATTTGAACTCACATCCAGAGCTTTTGCCCGATATCCTCTTTGTAAATCCCAGTTACGTGTTTTTTAGACTATTGAAAAATGGTCCAGTAGGTGCCATTGGAGTGAAATTGACACCAAGGGCATCATTGGCAACTGATCCAAAAATAATTCCCCTTGGTGCTGTAGGGATTTATGAAGTTGCTTTGCCTGATAGGGATAAGCAAAAGCCAGTTAAGGGAATATTTATGGCACAGGATGTTGGAGGGGCAATAACAAATAATCATGTTGATCTTTTTTTTGGTTTTGGGGAAAATGCGAGAAAAATTGCAGGTTCTATGTCACAATATGGAAAGATTTATTTGCTTATTAAAAAAGATCAGGGAAAATAAATATAAAAGTAGATAAGTAAACCATTTCACCAGAGTTTTATTGATTACAGGAGGAATTATGTCACAATATGAAGCGGTTATTGGACTTGAGGTTCATGCTCAGTTAAAGACCAAATCCAAGCTATTTTGCAGTTGTCCAACTACCTTTGGCGAGCCACCTAACCAAAATACATGCCCTGTTTGTGCTGCAATGCCAGGTGCTTTGCCTGTGGTTAATAAAAAAGCAGTCGAATATGCAACAAAAATGGCCATAGCTGTGAATTGCAAAATAAATAAAAATTCTGTCTTTGCCAGAAAAAATTATTTTTATCCAGATCTTCCTAAAGGATATCAGATATCCCAGTATGAAGAGCCCCTTGCAGTTGATGGATACGTGGATATTAGAACGGATGAGGGGACAAAAAGGGTGCGCATAGTGAGAATACACATGGAAGATGATGCAGGAAAATCCATACACATCCCAGGTGAAAATAAAACCCTGATTGATTTAAATAGAACAGGCGTTCCCTTAATAGAAATAGTATCTGCTCCAGATATAAATAGCCCTGAGGAGGCTGTTTTGTATTTAAAGGAACTTCGCTCTATTTTAGTCTATTTAGATATATGTGATGGCAATATGCAGGAGGGTAGTTTTAGATGCGATGCCAATGTCTCTATTAGACCTAAAGGCGAAAAGACCTTGGGCACAAGGACTGAGCTAAAAAATATGAATTCATTTAGACATGTTCAAAAGGCCCTGGAATATGAGATAAGACGTCAAATAGACCTTGTAGAAGATGGAGAAAAAGTGATTCAAGAAACAAGGCTATATGACGAGTCAAAGGGGATTACAAGGTCCATGCGAGGTAAAGAAGAAGCCCATGACTACAGATATTTTCCAGACCCAGACCTTGTGGTGGTTATGATTTCTGACAATGATTTAGATAACTGGAAAAAGGAAATACCAGAGCTGCCTTCAGAAAAATTAGACAGGTTTGTTGAGGAGTATGGATTATCCAAAATAGAGGCGGATTTAATAGTATCAGATAAATACCTTGCAGATTATTTTGAGGAAGTGGTAAAATTATATAAAAATCCAAAAGAAGTCTATAACTGGTTCCAGACAGATCTTTTACGGGAACTCAATGAAAAAAAATTGAGTCCAAAAGATATTCCCTTATCTCCAGAGAATTTTGCTGGGCTCTTAAAACTGGTTAAGGATGGAAAAATAAGTCTAAAAATAGCAAAGGATATATACCCTGAAATCTTTATAGAAAACTTAAATCCAGGGAAATATATAGAAGAAAAAGGCCTTGTCCAGATATCTGACGATTCTGAGTTAGAAAAAATAGTGGATGAAGTACTTTCAGAAAATCCAAAGGAAGTTGAAGCATACAAAAAAGGGAAAAAGAAGCTCATGAGCTTTTTCATGGGACAGGTAATGAGAAAAACCAGGGGTAAGGCCAATCCAAAGGTGGTATCAGAGTTATTTGCAAAAAAATTGAATAATTAATATTAAGGATAATTATTATGAGACGTCATATAAAATTTTCAGAAGAAGAAAATGTCCTTATATTACTGGATCAGCGCTATTTGCCAGCAAAAGAAGAGTGGTTTGTATGCAAAAATTTAAGAGAAGTTATATTTGCAATAAAAAATATGGTAATTAGGGGTGCCCCTGCTATAGGTGTTGTGGCTGCGTATGGTTGTTATTTAGGCACATTGAATTTAGATCCAGAGGACCCTGAATGGAGAGAATTCCTAAAAAAGAAGTTAATGGAATTAGAAGATGCCAGGCCAACTGCTGTAAATCTCAGGTATGTTGTTCAGGTGATGAGAGATATCTGGGAGAAGGATGAAGATATTGGATTAGATGAGCTTAGATGGATGTGGTTAAAAAAGGCAAAAGAGATCCACAATGAAGATATTATCAATAATAAGGCCATTGGAAAGTATGGTCTTGAGTTGATTAAGGACAAAAAATATATCATGACCCACTGCAATGCTGGGGGACTTGCAACTGGTGGGTATGGTACAGCCCTGGGCGTTATTAGGGCAGCTAAATCTGCGAATTTAGATATAGAAGTTATAGCAAATGAGACCAGGCCATTTTTGCAAGGTGCACGTCTAACAGCCTATGAACTCCACCATGATGATATAAAAGTCAAAGTAATATGTGACAATTCAGCAGGCTATTTAATGTCTCAAAATATGGTAGATGCTGTGATTGTTGGGGCTGATAGGATTGTTGCAAATGGAGATACAGCCAACAAAATAGGTACTTATTCTCTGGCAGTTTTGGCAAAATATCACAATATACCCTTTTATGTGGCTGCGCCAACGTCCACTTTTGATTTGAGTTTAAAAACTGGCAAAGAAATTCCAATAGAAAAAAGGCCTTCAAAAGAAGTTACACATATTGGTGAAACAAAAATAGTTCCGAGTGGAGTAGAAGTATATAATTTTGCCTTTGATGTTACTCCAGGGGAGTTAATCACGGCTATTATTTGTGAGAAAGGGATTATTTATCCTCCATATGAGCAAAATATTCCTGCTATGGTTTTGGGGAGTTAATAAATGCTGCCAGTAGTTGCAATAATTGGCAGGACAAATGTAGGAAAATCCACCCTGTTCAATAGGCTTATTAGGTCAAATAAGGCCATTACCCACGACAGGGAAGGAGTTACCCGCGACAGGATTTATGGGGAAGTTAAATATACAAAGAAGCCCTTTGCCCTCTTTGATACAGGGGGACTAACTTTTAATTTTGAAGATGAAATAGATAAATCTATATTTGATCAAGTTGAAGATGCAATTGATGATGCATGTTTGATTCTATTTTTAGTTGATGGAAAAACTGGATTAACTCCTTTAGATGAAGAAATAGCTGAATTTATAAGGAGAGCAAAAAAGCCAGTACTTCTTGTAGTAAATAAAATTGACGGCAAAGAGCTGGCAGATACACTTGTTTCTGATTTTCACGCACTTGGCTTTGAGCTAATACCAATCTCTGCTGCCCATGGATATAATGTCCCTTATTTAATTGAAAAAATACAGGAAATAATACCTGAGCCAACAATTGAGCCTAATGTTTCTGGGCTTAGGATTGCGCTAATTGGACGTCCCAATGTGGGTAAGTCATCAATGATAAATGCCTTTGTGGGTGAAAAGCGTCTTATCGAGTCACCAATTGCTGGAACAACAAGGGATAGTGTGGATGTGGTCTTAAAAAAGGACGGTGCCCAATATATCTTTGTGGATACTGCAGGGGTTCGGCGGAAGAGTAAGATCAAAGATCCTTTGGAAAAATTTAGCGTACTGAGGGCTCTTAGTGCTAGCAAGAGGGCTAATATAACAGTATTGGTGGTTGAGGCCACATCTAAACTGACCCATCAGGATAAGACCTTGATACATTTTTTACAAAAAGAAAATATTCCACTAATTCTTGCGGTGAATAAAATAGATATGGTTCCCAGGGAAAAGTTGGAAGCAGTAAGAACGTATTTTAAAGACCAGCTTAAATTTTGTCCTTATGTGCCAATTGTTTTTACCTCCACTGTGGATCGCAGGGGGCTTGGTGGAATATTGGTTTTAGCGGAAAAATTATGGTCAGAAACAAATAAGAGAATCACCACAGGGGAGTTAAATCGGGGTCTTGAGCTCGCAATAAAAAGACACCAGCCTCCAGTTGTAAAAAATAAACGTCCAAAATTTTATTATTTGACACAAGTTGATATAACTCCTCCTACTTTTGTTTTTTTTATGAACGATCATACCCTGCTCAAAACCCCTTATAAAAGATATTTGGAAAATCAGATTAGAAAGATTTTTGGCTTTAAAATGGCTCCAATAAAGTTGTTTTTTAGGACATCAAGGGATAAACGTGAGAATAAAAAATAAAAAATTAAGGAGTACGGATTTATGGTAGATAAGGTAAATTTTATTTGGTTTGATGGAGAATTTGTCCCATGGGATGAGGCAAAAGTTCATGTGTTGACCCATACTTTGCATTATGGGGCTGGTGTTTTTGAGGGAATTAGGAGTTATAAGTGCTCAGACGGTACTTCTGCAGTATTTCGTTTAAATGAGCACGTGAGAAGACTTTTTGATTCTGCAAAGATTTTAAATATTAAAATTCCCTATACAGAACAAGAGATTTGTGATGCCATAATTGATACACTAAAGAAAAACAATTTACCAGAAGGCTATATAAGGCCGCTGGTATTTATCGGTGATGGTGCTATGGGGGTGCACCCTTCAACAAATCCAATAAGGGTGATTATAGCTGTTTGGCCCTGGGGCGCCTATCTGGGTGAAGAGGCGCTGGAAAAAGGTATCAGGGTAAAGACATCTTCTTTTACCAGACATCATGTAAACGTAATGATGACTAAGGCAAAGATATGTGGAAATTATGTAAATTCAGTGCTGGCCAAAATGGAGGCAGTATCAAATGGTTATGATGAGGCATTGATGTTAGATGTGGATGGCTATGTTGCAGAGGCCTCTGGTGAAAACCTTTTTATTGTAAGGGACAGCAAGATCAAGACTTCCCCCCTTGGACCAGTCCTCCCTGGCTTGACCAGGGACTGTATTATTACAATTGCAAAGGATATGGGATATGAGGTAACAGAACAGAGATTTACAAGGGATGAGCTCTATATTGCTGATGAAGCCTTTTTTTCAGGAACTGCTGCAGAACTAACTCCAATTAGAGAAGTGGATGGAAGGATTATTGGAGCAGGTCACAGGGGGCCAATTACAAAGCTATTTCAACAGGAATTTTTTAAGATAGTTAGGGGCGAGAACCTTAAGTATGCTGGTTGGCTTACTCACTATGAGATATAAATTTTAACTAGTTGCCCACGTTTGTTGGAATTTGAAATAAATACATATATGGGAGCATCAATTTTATTTTAGTTGATGCTCCCATATTTTATCATTTAAATTTATGAATAGGACAAAACACCTAACAACATATTATCGTCCCAAAAGATTTTCTGAGCTAAAGGGACAGGAGCACATAAAAAGAGTGCTCTCCTTTTGTGCCAAACAAGGCACTATAGGTAAGGCCTATTTGTTCAGCGGGACAAGGGGGGTTGGCAAGACAACCGTGGCAAGGATATTTGCAAAGGCAATCAATTGTAGGCAAGCGCCAACTGATGAACCTTGCAATAGCTGTGATATTTGCAGGGAAATAACCAATGGTACATCTCTTGATGTCCTGGAGATTGACGGGGCATCTCACACTGGCGTTGATAATGTGAGAAAACTTATTGAGGATATATCTCTTTTGCCTGTTAAGTGTAAATATCGTGTGGTAATAATTGACGAAGTCCATATGCTCTCTAAGTCTGCCTTTAATGCCCTCTTAAAGACACTAGAAGAACCCCCTTCCCATGTTGTATTTATTCTCGCAACCACTGAGGTAAACAAGATTCCATCAACTATTATCAGTAGATGTCAGCACTTTATTTTTAAAAAATTAAGCACCCAGCAACTTGTTGAACACTTAAAAAACATATTGGACATGGAAAACATTTCCTATGACCAAGAGGCATTGTTTTTAATAGCCCAGAGAGGGGAGGGGAGTGTAAGGGATTCTATGTCCATATTGTCTCAGTTAGTGAGTGTTAGCGGGGGTAAGATATCTGCTGATCTGGTGAGGGAAGTCTTAGGTATAGCCCCTTCTGAATCAAAGGTTCAGATTTTAGAGGCTGTATTAAAAAAAGACATCAGATCCATTGTTTTTCATATAAGGTCTCTTTTGGATCAGGGGATTGATATTCCATTTTTTTTGCAAGAAGTGGTGACCTTGTTTAGAGATATTTTTTTAATGAAAACTGTTGGTTCTAGCTTAAGTGGAGGATTATCTGCTCATACAGAGATAGATAAAGTAAAAAACCTGGCTAAAAATTTTTCTCTACCACAAATACATGCAGCGTGGCAATTGTTGTTGGATGCAAGGATGAAACTGGATAAAATCCAGGATCCTGTCTTATTTTTGGAGCTTTTATTTATAAATTTGGCATACCTTAGTGATCTAACTCCTGTATCTGAGGTGGATTTTGATAGCGTAAATTTTAAAGCTGAAAATAGTGAGGTGATCTCTAAAACTGATGAAGTTAATAATCAACATATTCCAGAGATTGCTCCTTTAAAAAAGGAAGAGGTGCCGAAATTTAATTCAAGATTGCCCCAAGGCCCTAAGACGTGGGAAGGTTTTCTTGAATTTTTGAAAGACAAAGATATAGAAAGGAAATTGCCTCACATGCAGGCTGTAAGTGGTAGAGTCAAAGAAAATGAATTGATTATAAATTGTACAGGATATTGGCTTGATAAGTTAAAGTCCTCACCTGATGTTTATCAATTTTTTAAAGATCTGGTTTTGAAATATTTTGGCGAAATAGAAATTATCTTTAAAGAACAAATGGTTAATTCAAAGAGTTCCCTTATAGACCAGGTAAAAAGTGACCCTGTAATAAAAAAGGTATTGGATGAATTTGACGGTACCATTGTTGACATAAAAATTTTAAAACAAAAAGAACAAGACCAGGAGGAAATATGAACATACAAGAACTTATGAGACAGGCTCAACTTTTACAAAAAAAGATATTAGATGCCCAGGAAGAAATAAAGAACAAAGTAGTGGAGGCCACTGCTGGGGGTGGAATTGTAAAGGTGGTAGCAAATGGGGCCCAGGAGATAGTTAGTGTGGAAATAGATTCCAGTGTTGTTGATCCAGATGACACCACAATGCTTCAAGATTTAATCGTTGCAGCTACTAATGAGGCCCTTAGAAAATCTAAAGAAATGAAGGAAGAGGAAATATCAAAGCTCACAGGAGGCTTAAAATTCCCAGGTCTGGGAATGATGTAATTTTTTAAATGGGAATTGCTATGTTTGAATCGCTGCCAGAGCCTTTAAAAAAAGTAGTGGAGCATTTTGCATCCCTGCCAGGACTTGGACCTAAATCTGCCATGAGAATTGCTTTACATCTTTTGGAAATTCCAAGAGAAAAGGTACAGTCCTTTGGTAGGGATGTTTTTGAATTAAGGGATAAACTTAAGATTTGTGAAACTTGTGGTGCATATTGTAACAATAGTCCTTGTGAAATTTGTTCAGACCCAGGTAGGGATGCATCCCTTCTCTGTGTTGTTCCAGATTGGGACGGGCTCATGCTCATTGAAAAAACCAAGTTATTTAAAGGAACTTATCTGGTGTTAGGAGGATTAATTTCTCCTTTGGATGGGAAGATGTCTTCAAATTTAAGGATAGAGCTTTTAAAAAAACGTCTGAGTTCTGGTAAAATAAAAGAAGTTATCTTGGCCCTTGGGTCCACGAGAGAGGCTGAAATGACAGAGAGTTTTTTGTCTGATTTTATTTCTAAAGGGAATTTCAATGTGCGCATAACTCGTCTTGCCCAGGGCATACCAGTTGGATGTGATTTAAAGTATGTTGATGGGGAAACCCTAAAACAATCTATATGTTATAGACAAAAATTGTAATGGATACTTTAAAAGGTGAAGTTGTTTCAGTAGTTTATACGGATCCTGAAACTCATTTTACTGTAGCCAGGTTGAAATCAAAACAAGAGCCAGGACTGATTACTGTGGTTGGAAACATTGGCGCCATTGCTCCTGGGACTGAGTTATCCCTTGAAGGGAATTGGAAATTTCATCCCAAATTTGGAAGGCAATTTAATATAGTATCCTGTGTGCAAAATCTTCCAGCAACCATTGTTGGTATTAAAAGATACTTAAGCTCTGGTTTGGTTAAGGGGATTGGTCCTGTTTTAGCAGAACGAATGATTAAACACTTTGGTAACAATGCGTTAAAGGTATTGGATGAATCCCCTGATAAGTTGTTAGAGGTACCTGGGATCGGTAAAAAGACCCTTGAAAAGATCGTATCTTCTTGGGATGAGCAAAAAGAAATAAGAAACGTTATCTTATTTCTCCAAGAACACGCTATCCCACCATCTTTTGCAGTTAGAATATACAGGACATATGGGAAAGATTCCCTTAAGACCATCAGAGAAAGACCCTATGATTTGGCCTATGATGTAAAAGGAATTGGGTTTAAAAGTGCAGATAAGATAGCCTTGAAATTGGGTTTTTCAGAACATTCTATAGAAAGAGTTGAAGCAGCAATTGTGTATGCATTATTTTCTTTGAGTGAAAAGGGGCATGTGTTTTATCCAAAGGAGGGGCTCATCTCTCACGTTATGAAACTACTTAACCTGGAAGATACGGAATTAGTGGAAGACGCAATTAGGTTGCTGTTAGAAAAAAAGAGAATATACATTGAGGATATTGATGAAAACATAAAAGACGCAGTATATTTAAGACATTTTTATAAATGGGAAGTGGAGATTGCCTCGAGACTAAAAGGTATAATGAGTTGCGCTACTCATCAAGCAGAAGATTCCGAGAAGATAAGTGGTTATATAAATGATTTTGAAATAAGATATAATATTTCTCTTTCAGAGGAGCAAAGAGAAGCCATACTTGGTGCCTGTTTAAACCAGGTCTTTATTATAACTGGCGGACCTGGTACTGGTAAGACTACCATTACACGTTTCATTGGTCATATTTTAAAAAAAATGGGACTAAAAATAAAGCTAGCAGCTCCAACTGGCAGGGCGGCAAAAAGGCTACAGGAGGCAACTGGTCTTTTTGCCTCCACAATTCATCGCATGCTTGGTTTTGGCCCAGGAGGTGAATTTCAATACAGAGAAGACAAAAAAATAAAAATAAATGCACTGATCCTTGACGAAGTTTCTATGGTTGATTGTCATTTGTTTGTAAATTTACTAAGGGCCCTTCCCCTGACCTGCAAGCTCATATTAATTGGAGACGTTAATCAGCTTCCTTCTGTTGGACCTGGAAATGTACTCAAAGATTTAATTGAATCTCAGGTTATTCCTACAAAAGGGCTCTCAAAAATATATAGGCAGGCAAAAAAATCTATGATTGTTGTAAATGCCCACAGGATAAATCAGGGAAAATTTCCAGTTAGGAGCAAAAAAGAGCCACCTGAGGCAGATTTTTTCTGGGTAGAGGAGGAAGATCCTAAAAAAGTTCAACAATTAATCATCTATATGGTGAGTGAGAGGATACCCAAGGTATATGGATTTGATCCCATGAAAGAAGTCCAGGTGCTAACCCCTATGCACAAAGGGGATATTGGAACTGCAGCCTTAAACAAGCTCTTGCAAGATACCCTGAATTCCTCAAACAAAGCTAAAACCTATGTTTTAAAGGGTTTTAGATTAGGGGATAGAGTAATACAAACAAAAAACAATTATGAAAAAGAGGTGTTTAATGGGGATTTAGGGATTATAAGAGAAGTTGATCTGGAGTCTGGAGAGCTCATTATAGATTTTGATGGCCGGGATGTTTTATACAACCAATCAGAGCTAGACGAAATTTCCCTGGCATATTGCATTAGTATTCATAAATCTCAAGGGAGTGAATATCCTGTTGTGCTTTTTCCTGTTATGATACAACACTATATTATGCTCCACAAAAATCTTGTGTACACGGCACTGACCAGGGCGAAAAAGTTGGCTGTGATTTTTGGAAGTAGAAAGGCCATGGCCATAGCATTAAAGGATGTAAACAAAGAACATAGATATACAAATTTAAAAAATCGGCTAAAAGATATGGCAATATGTTAAAAATAACCACATTGTCAGTGTGTTCTATAATGACTTTTGTGTTGACATATAGGTTAATGGATATTATCTTTTGCTTGTCTGGTGTGTATATATTAGTAAGCGAGAGTGGCGGAACTGGTAGACGCACTGGACTTAGGATCCAGTGGCCAAATTTTGGCCGTGGGAGTTCGAGTCTCCCCTCTCGCATGTTTTTAAGACTTTTCAGAGGGGGTCTCTGAAAGGTCTTTTTTTATATTTTTATTTAGGAGGAGTTAGTGCATGGAATATAATGTTGAAGAATTATCCCCTGTTAAGAGAAAGGTAGTGGTAAAGGTTCCTGCAGAGGAAGTAAATGCTGCTATTGACGCTGCAGTAGCCATGTTTAAAAAAGACCTTAAATTGTCAGGTTTTAGAAAGGGTAAAGTGCCTTCGTACATTGTGGAAAGCAGGTTTAAGGATGATATATATAAGCAGGCGGAAACAGATCTATTAAATGTGCATTTCAATGAAATTTTAGGAGAACTCAACTTACGTCCTGTATCAGAATTAAACCTTGATCCTTCTGAAGAATTTAAGAGGGGTGGGGATTTTAACTACTCATTTACTTTTGAGATAAAGCCTGAGATTGAACTTCCCGAGTATCATGGCCTAAAAGTTAAACAAAAAAAGGTTGAGATAAAAGATGAGCAGGTAGATAGAGCTATAGAAAATTTGAGAAATCAATATGCCAAATATGAGGTAGTTAAAGAGGACAGGACCCCTCAAAAGGGCGATAAAGTAGTGGTGAGCTTTAAGTTGTATGATGGTGACAAATTTCTAGAAGATGTTAGCCAGGACTTTTTTGAATTTTTCTATGGTGTAGGTGATGCACTTGAGGATTTTGAAAAATTAATAGCAGACCTTGTGCCTGGTGGAAAAAATCAAGGTGAGATAACATTCCCTGAGGATTTTCTGAATAAGTCTCTTGCAGGTAAAAAGATTAGGGCAGAAGTAGAGCTACATTCTATAAAGGAGAAGGTGCTCCCTGAATTGGATGAAGAATTTTTGAGCAAATTTGGTATGAGTTCTGTTGAAGAGTTAAGGGAGACAGTGGCCAAGAATTTGAAGAGAAATATTGAAGATATAGAAAAGTCCTTTGCCCAGAAAAGGCTTTTAGACGAGATAGTGGAAAAGGTGGACGTTGTACTACCAGATTCCTTAGTGGAAAAACAAATTCAGAGTATGGTGGAAAAGGAAAGAGACAGATTGGAAAGACAGGGTAAAGATCCTGATACCCTTGGCTCAGAAGAAGAGCTTAAAGAAAAATTCAGACCTGAAGCAGAATTAATAGTCAAATCTCAACTTATATTGCTTGAAATAGCTGAGAAAGAAGAATTAACAGTTACAAATGAGGAAGTAGAACAAAAAATTGCTATAACTGCTTATCAAATGGGTTTGGATCCCCAGATACTTCGAGAATTTTACATTAAAAATAATCTGATGTTTGCCTTAAGGGATAGTATCTTGGCAGATAAGGCCATGGAAAAGGTTTATGAATATGCCGAGATAGAGTATGAAGAAGATACTGAAGACAAAGAGTCTTCTGAAAATAAAGGGGAAGTGGATAGCTCTGCAGACAAGGAAGAATAATCTGAATAATTTCCCTGCCCTATAATTAAATCCACTCAAGAAAACCAGGGGAAAGACCAAATCTTTCCCCTATTTAAAAAATCTTTGCCCTGTTCTAATATTGTCAAAACCTCATATACCAGATATTTTAGTTGTGTTTTGTATGTATTTAAGGCAAACTAATAAAAAATTCTTTCTTAAGAGGTGCAATATGAACGTTCCAATAGTAATTGAGACAACTGGAAGAGGTGAAAGGGCCTATGATATCTATTCAAGATTGCTTAAAGATCGGATAGTTTTGCTGGGAACTCCTATTGATGACCATGTGGCAAATTTAATTTGTGCACAACTTCTGTTTTTGGAGTCTGAGGACCCAGAAAAGGAGATAAATTTTTATATAAATTCGCCAGGTGGTTCTGTTACAGCTGGTTTGGCCATATACGACACAATGCAGTATGTAACTGCCCCAGTGGCTACTTTATGTCTTGGACAGGCTGCAAGTATGGCTGCCGTGCTGCTGGCTGCTGGAGAAGCTGGAATGAGATATGCTCTGCCCCATAGTCGAATACTTTTACACCAGCCCATGGGTGGGTTTCAGGGACAGGCCTCTGACATTGACATTCAGGCAAAAGAGATTATTAGACTAAAAGGGATTTTAAACGAGATACTGGCCAAACACACGGGAAATGACATAAAGAAGATAGAACAAGATACAGACAGGGATTATTTCATGAGACCAGAAGAGGCCTTGTCCTATGGAGTTATTGATAAAATTTTGACAAAGAGACAGTAACAAGTGTGGTATATTGGTGTATTGGTATATTGGTTTATTCCTTTATTCTGTTCACGAATTACGAATCACGGTTATTGGTGTATTGGTGAAAAACCACTAACCACTAACCACTATACCACTAACCACTATACCACTAACCACTATACCACTAACCACTATATTAATGGTTTGAAGAAGGTGAGTTATGGGAAAAAACAAAAACATGGATAATACCACGAGATTTAGGTGTTCATTTTGTGGTAAGGATCAAGATCAGGTCCAGAGGTTGATTGCAGGACCTGATGTATTTATTTGTGATGAATGTGTGGCCCTTTGTAATGAGATTTTAACTCAGGACAAGATCAGTGATGAAATAGAGGAAGGTCAATTAATTCCACCTAAGGAAATAAAGAGGATCTTAGATGAATATGTAATTGGTCAAGAGCAGGCCAAAAAGATCCTTTCTGTAGCTGTTTATAACCACTACAAGAGAATTTATTATCAGGAATCCATCTCAGCCAATGATGTTCAATTAGACAAAAGTAATATTTTGCTGCTCGGCCCAACAGGTACAGGTAAGACCTTGCTTGCAAGGACCCTGGCAAATATTTTAAACGTTCCATTTGTTATTGCTGATGCCACAACACTCACTGAGGCTGGATACGTTGGAGAAGATGTGGAAAATATCTTAGTGCAGCTTTTACAAAATGCAGAATATGACATTGAAGCAGCCTCCAAGGGTATAGTGTATATAGATGAAATAGACAAGATTTCAAGAAAGTCAGATAGTGCTTCTATTACAAGAGATGTATCAGGTGAGGGTGTGCAACAGGCATTGCTTAAGATAATTGAGGGTACAATGGCAAATATTCCACCAAAGGGTGGGAGGAAACACCCCCAACAGGAATATATTCGTCTAGATACAACAAATATCCTCTTTATTATGGGTGGTGCGTTTATTGGGCTGGATAAGATCATTGAGAGGAGGCTTCAGGGAAAATCAATGGGCTTTGGTGCAAATATTTCCCGTAAAAAGGAGAAGAAAATAGGCGAGATTTTAAGGGAGTGTCAGCCAGAGGATTTGATAAAGTTTGGTATGATCCCTGAATTTGTTGGCAGGGTTCCTGTTATAGCGGCCCTAGATGAGTTGCAAGAAAATGATCTGATTAGGATATTGACTGAGCCTAAAAATGCCCTTGTGAAGCAGTATGAAAAGTTATTTGAATTAGAAGGTGTTAAACTTACCTTTACTAATGGGGCATTAAAGTCAATTGCAAAGAAGGCCATGGAAAGAAGGACAGGAGCTAGAGGGCTCAGGAATATAATGGAATCTGTTATGATGGATATTATGTATAAGCTTCCTTCCTTAAATGGGGTAAAAGAATGTATTGTAAATACTTCTGTAATTGAGGACGGCAAAGATCCTCTTTTGTTTTATGATAAAAATAAAGAAATAAAAACCGCTTAAAAAGGATAAATTGTCCCTAAGGAGGAACTTACCTGATGAGTGAAATAGTGCATGAATTGGATAAAGAAATAAAATATAGCGAACTTCCACTAATGACTTTGAGGGATGTAGTGATATTTCCAGGTGCGATTATGCCCCTTTATGTTGGAAGAATTAGCTCTATTAAGGCAATAGAGAGATCTCTTAGTGAATTTGATAGATGGATTTTTTTGGTAACTCAGAAAAATCCTGAGATTGAAATTCCCCAAAAAAAAGAGCTATATGAAATCGGGATCGTTGCAAAGATACTTCAACTATTGAGGCTTCCAGATGGAACCATAAAAGTACTTTTCGAAGGAATAAAAAGGGCTAGGTGGAAAGCTGAGGATCCATTGTTTGATAAATCAGGAAAGTTCCCAATTGTGAGTATTGATGTTCTGGAGGATATAGAGTCTCCTTCAGATGAAGTAGAGACCTTAATTAGACTTACCAAAGATGCCCTAAAGAAGTTTGTTAAAGCTTCTAGAAGAATTGCTAAAGACGCCCTAAAGCTGATGTTAGATATCCGTGATGCTGGTAAATTGGCTGATGCAATTATTCCCCATTTAAGGGTTGGCTTTGAAAAAAAACAAGAAATATTGGAGGAACTAGATCCAGTAAAGAGGTTAGAGTTGGTTTATGGCTTTTTAGTAGGTGAAATAGAATATTTAGAAATTGAGGCCAAGATAAACGATAGGATAAGACAACAAATAGAAGTGAACCAGAGGAATTATTATTTAAATGAGCAATTAAAGGCAATCCACAAAGAAATGGGGTTGGAAGAAGATCCATTTGAAGAGGTTGAATCTTTAATACAGCAACTCGAGGAAAAGAACATGCCTGAAGAGGCAAAAGAAAAGGCCCTGGCAGAAATAAAGAAACTCAAACAAATGCCTCCCTCTTCTGCAGAATACACTGTTGTTAGGAATTACGTTGATTGTATCTTGGATTTGCCTTGGGATGAGATCAAGACAACTGAGATCGATATAGAACAAGCGGCAAAGATACTTGATGAAGACCATTATGGATTAGAAAAACCAAAAGAGAGGATTTTAGAATATCTGGCAGTTCAAAAATTAGTGGACAAGGTGAAAGGCCCTATCTTGTGTTTTGTTGGTCCTCCTGGTGTTGGAAAGACCTCTTTGGCCAGGTCCATTGCAAGGGCAATGGATAGGGACTTTGTGAGGATATCTCTCGGAGGCGTGAGGGACGAGGCTGAGATCCGAGGACATAGGAGAACATATGTTGGCGCCTTACCTGGAAAGATAATACTTTCTTTGAGAAAAAAGAAATACAATAATCCCGTGATGTGTTTAGATGAAGTTGATAAAATGTCCACAGATTTTAGGGGTGATCCATCAGCCGCCTTGCTAGAGGTTTTAGATCCAGAACAAAACTATGCATTTAATGACCATTATCTGGATTTAAATTATGATCTATCAAATATTTTTTTTATAACAACTGCAAATACATTACAGACGATTCCCTGGGCACTAAGGGACAGGATGGAGATAATTCATCTTCCTGGATATCTGGAAGATGAAAAGGTAAAGATTTCCAAATATTTCTTGATTCCAAAACAAATGGAGAGACATGGTATAAAAGACAAAAATGTGACCTTTTCCAATGGTGCAGTTATTGAAATTATCAGGAGATATACAAGGGAAGCAGGAGTGAGAAATCTTGAGAGGGAAATCGCTTCAGTCTGCAGAAAGGTGGCTAAAAAGTTAGTGGAAGGTAAGGATTTAGAGAAAAAAATTACAGTAACCAAAGCTTCAATCCCAACATATCTTGGTGTTCCCAGGTTTAGATACGGAGAAAAAGAAGAAAAGGCACAGGTTGGATTGGCCACTGGACTAGCGTGGACTGAATTAGGCGGAGAACTCTTGATGATAGAAGTGGCAATTATGGATGGGACTGGCAAGATAGAGATAACTGGAAAGATAGGCGAAGTGATGCAGGAATCTGCAAAGGCAGCATTTAGCTATGTGAGGACCCGGTCTGAATTACTTGGACTCAAGCAGGACTTTTACAAAGACGTTGATATTCATATCCATGTCCCTGAAGGTGCGACTCCAAAGGATGGTCCATCAGCAGGCATAACTATGGCAACTGCCCTTGTTTCGGCACTGCTTAATATCCCTGTTAATAATGATGTTGCAATGACTGGAGAAATAACCCTCCGTGGAAGGATTTTGCCAATTGGTGGACTTAGAGAAAAATTGCTTGCAGCCCACAGGGGTATGGTTTCAAAGGTTATTATACCTAAAGAAAACAGTAAGGATTTGAAGGAAGTTCCAAACACTATTTTAAAGGATTTAGAGATAATAGAAGTGGAACATATGGATGAGGTGTTGCCAATTGCACTAAAAGATATAAAACCTAAAGAGGTCTTCAAAACTTCAAAAGAAATTATACCTATTTCTTATAGGCTCAGAAAGGATGAAGTTTCTCACAAGACCCAGTAAAAAAAAGAAAATCTTATTCCTTGCCAAATATATTTAAAAATTTGTCCTTAAAAGCAGAAAACTTTTTTTGTTTAATGGCCAGGCGTGCCTCTTTTACAAGGTTTAGATAAAATGCTAGATTGTGAATGGTGTTTAATCTATATGATAGTAATTCCTTAGTAGTATATAGGTGTCTTAGATAGGCCTTTGAAAAATTTTTGCAGGTGTAGCAATTGCAGTGTGGATCTAAGGGAGAATCGTCTTTTTTAAATTCTTTCTTCTTTATATTTATTTTCCCAAGGGAGGTATAAAGGGTACCGTTTCTCGCATTTCTTGTTGGTAGGACGCAATCAAACATATCAACTCCAAGTTCAATTGCATTTATAATATCTATTGGTTTGCCCACACCCATTAGGTATCTGGGTTTTTCCCAGGGGAGAAGGGGGGTAGTTATCTTAAGCATCTCAAACATTATTTCCTTGGGTTCCCCTACACTTAAGCCGCCAATTGCATAGCCATCAAAGGGTATTTCAGTTATTTGTTTTGCGCTTTCCTGTCTTAATTCTCTAAAGAAGCCACCCTGAACTATTCCAAATAGCAGTTTTGATGTGTCATCTCTGGAGATATATGCCCTATGCGCCCATTTAGTGGTAAGTTCAAGTGATTTTTTTGTATAATTGTAGTCAGCCCCATAGGGTACACATTCATCTAAGACCATCATTATGTCAGATCCTAGATTTTTTTGAATTTCAATTACATTTTCTGGGGTAAATAGGTGTTTTGAGCCGTCTATGTGGGATCTAAAGACAACTCCTTCCTCAGTGATTTCCCTTAAAGCGGATAGGCTAAAAACCTGGAATCCCCCGCTGTCTGTGAGAATAGGTCTGTGCCAATTCATAAATTTGTGGAGGCCGCCTAACTCCTTTATTAACTTGTCCCCGGGTCTGAGATAAAGATGATACGTATTTGAGAGAATTATCTCTGCTCCAATTGAATACACATCGTGGGAGGATAAGGCCTTAACAGATGCCCTGGTTCCAACTGGCATAAATATGGGAGTATTTACTATGCCGTGTCTGGTTTTTAATCTTCCAACTCTAGCGTCACCATCTGTGTGTAACACTTCGAAAAAATAGCTCATTGATTTACCTCTTGGTTTGGACATAAAAAAGGCCGAAACCAATTTTAAGTTTCGGCCTTTTTTCACTCTCAAGTTGTTTATATTTTATCCGCAACTGCTACAAGATGCACATCCATCACTTTGCTGAGACGATAATTTTGATAAAATTCTAAATCCCCATGGACTACCGTCGATCTCTACCGGTGCTACTGATTCCAGGAGATTTTTGTCAATTATAAATGTGTAAGGTTCAAAAACAAATACTTTATCATTTTCCCTTTGCTCATCCAGAGCAAGATTTAATTGTCCCCCACCTCAGCCAGGTGCCAAATACACCCGGATGGATGGTATTTCCTTTTTGTTTTCAAAGTGCTGGTCTAGTAGTTCTCTTGCATCTTCTGTTAAAGTTAGCATATCTTCCTCCTGCTTTATTCCTACCTGAATTTTAGGTAGAAAAAATTAATAGTGTTTCCTATATGTACTACTTAACTTAAGTCATAATACCAATTTTGTCAATTAAATATTATAATGATTAAATTCCAATTTAATAACATATCCAAATAATGCTCCCCTGTCTACCACAAATCTTGTCCCTTCTATAGGAATAGAATAATTCATCCAGGCAATATGTACATAAATCAATCCTGTAAATGTTTTTCTCTGGTAGACCTGATTCTCTTAATTGATCATAGGTTATATCCCATAAGTTTAATTTTTTTGTTTCTGGATTAAAATATTTTTTAAATTTATTTGGAAATTCGTTATCAAAGTTAACGAATTCACTGTGTTCAGGGCAAAGACTAGGACCCCTTACTGCAACAACATGGTCAGGATTGAGATTATATTGGTTGCAAAAAGCATCTATCCATTGTTTAATAAATTCGCCCCTATTTGCTCGCCAACCCACATGAAATCCCCCAATAGCACTACCTGTTTTATCGCATACCAGTATTGGCTGGCAATCTGCTGTCTTTATCATAAGAGCCAAATTTTTTTTAGATGTGATGATTGCATCTCCTTCAAGGGAGAACTGCTCTAAATCTTTTGTGTTATCTAAGCATATAAGTTTGCTTCCATGTACTTGCTTTAGCTCGATTAATTTATTTATCTTGAGCTGTTTTTCTATATCCTCTCTATTTTTTTTGACAGAAGTTATATTGTCTCCAACATCAAAGGAGAGGTTGGCTGATGAGAACCTTCCTCTACTATAACCTCCCTTTCTTGTTGTAAAAACACATTTTACTTTTGATATCCCAGGAAATTTAAAAGGAATAATTTGGATCATAAATCTTGCCATATATGGTTTTATATTATAAAAAACTGGGCCAAAATTATCTGTTTTGACCTGCCTTGTGTCTAATAATTTCAAGTCGTAAAAGGTTTAGAGCAAGATATGCAAAAAACCTTTTATTTTTATCTCTCGTCCCGCAATCAAATGTATATTTCTTGGATCTTAAATTATTATGCCAGGCTACAGCTGTACACAATGTGCCAACTGGTTTTTCAGGGCTACCACCTGTTGGTCCTGCAATGCCAGTAGTTGCCAGACCAATGTGCGTGTTTAGCTTTTCCCTTATGCAACGAGCCATAAATTTTGCTGTTTCTTCGTGTACTGCACCAAAATTTTTTATAATGTCTTCTGGAACACCTAGGATCTTTATCTTTGCTTCATTTGAGTAAGTTACTGCTCCTAACATAAAATAGTTTGAACTACCAGAAACTTGGGTAAGTAAGTGGGAGATAAGTCCGCCAGTGCAGCTTTCAGCAACAGATATAGTCAGTTTTTGTGTCATTAAATTTTGGGTCACTTCTTCTATTAAGCTAAGTCCCTTGGTGCTTACAATTATATCTCCAAATGAAATTTTTAGCTCAGCCATTAGGGCCTGGGTTGTTTTTTCGTGTTTGCTCTTAGAGAAGATTTCCAGAATCACTTCTGGGAATCTATCTATTTTTTTTACAGTCACATGATTACTTTTTTCCAATGTGGTCGTTAATAAATTGTATTTAACCTTATCGTATGGAAATATAGTAAGTTTTGGCATAGTTATATTCCCAATATGGTTTTGGCTGTTGTAAAGAAAATAAAAAGGCCTGTTATGTCCACTATGGTAGTAAGTGCAGGACTTGCTATTACTGCTGGGTCTTTTTTGAATTTTGCAGCTAACAAAGGAAGTAGAGCTCCTATAAGCGTAGATGTAATTACCTGCAATGCCAGGGCAACGCTTACTGCTAATCCTATTTTTGACAGGGGTATATGCTGAGTTGGATTTGTAAGCGCATAGAAATATACTCTGACAAGTGCCACTAACGCAAGTATTACACCAAGGAGGAGAGATATGTTAAATTCTTTATACAAAACCTTTAAAAAATCTCTGGGGGTTATTTCTCCTAGCGCCAGGGCCCTAATGACTAATGTGGCTGATTGGCTTCCTGTATTTCCGCCAGTATCAGCCAACATTGGCATAAAGGTAGCTAAAATGGTGAATTGCATAATTACGTGTTCAAATCTTTCAACCACAAAGCCAGACACAAAACCTAAAAGTGCCAAAAATATAAGCCATCCGCATCTATTTTTAAAGTGTTCAATAGCTGGTGTTTTCATATATGCTGCTGCCTCATGTTCACCTGTAATAGCCATTAATTTTTCCATATCTTCAGTATGTTCCTGTGTAATTATGTCCATTGCGTCGTCGTAGGTAATAATGCCAACAAGGGCATTATTTCCATTTACAACAGGAAGCGCAATGAGATCATATTTTTGTATTTTTCTTGCAACCTCTTCCTGGTCGTCTAATACGTGGGCATAAATCAAGTCCCTATTCATGATGTCTTTTATTAATGTATCTGGTCTTGCAAGTATCAAGTCTTTTAATGACACAAAACCAAGGAGGCGTCTTTCATCATCAACTACGTAACAATAATAAATAGTCTCTTTATCTGGCGCTTCCCTCCTGAGTCTCTCAATAGCCTCCTTTGCAGTAATATTTGGTGGCAGGGTGGCATAATCAGAGGTCATTACAGACCCTGCAGTGCCTTCAGGATAAGATGAGAGTTTTCTTATATCTTCTCTCTCTGCCTGTGCAATTGCAGGCAAGAGATTTTCCCTGAGATCTTCTGGAAGTTTTTTTAACAAATCAACCCTATCGTCTGGAGACATCTCAGATATTAATTGAGCCAATTCTTGTCGTGATAGATTTTGGGTTAATTTTATTTGTAGGTCTAAATCAAGATGACTGAATATTTCAGCCCTAAGATCAGGATCTAAGATTTTTAGGACATCCCAGATTTCTTTGGGAGATAAGGGGGAAATAAATTCTGCAACTAATCCAGGATGGGTGCTACTGCAAAATTCTTTTATTGCTTCAGTGTTATTTTTTGACAAAAATTCTTTGATTTCTGGGACTAATAGAGGATTTTTGGTCATGGTCCACCTCCAGGAAACCCAGGACCTATCCCCAGGCCCTGGAGATGGGACTTTTATTTATCTCACATCTATAAAGGCCTGGTGATATGTCCTGTTATGTTTTTGATTATAGCTCTTGATCTTCGACTGTCAGGATCAATCATTCTATCTCCTCCAGTACTTGTTCCTGTTAAAAAACTTTATGTACTCTAGGGCTATTATAAAAAAAAATCAAGTTTTTGTTCTGGTTAGAGAGAGTTTTTGATTAATGCTAGAAATGATTGTTGAATTTTTCTTGTTCATTTGTTAGAAGTTATTACTGTTATGACAGTACACAAAATTTATAAGGAGGCGGGATTAATAGTATGGCAATAACTCTTTCAATGAGAAACCTATCTCTTAGAAAAACACCAAAGTTATCAAATGAAGAGTTTAAACAGTTAACTAGTTTTATATATGAAAAAACAGGCATATCAATTCCTCCCAGACGAAAATATTTAATTGAAAATAAACTGGGGAAAAGACTTAATGAATTAAATATAAAAACATATTCAGACTACATAAAGTATTTAAAATTTTCTCCTCAAAAAGAAACAGAATTTAAAAAATTATGCGAGTTGATTACTATAAATGAAACCTGTTTTTTTCGTGATATAAAGCAACTGACTCTTTTTAAGAACATAATTCTGCCAGAAATGTTAAAAAAAAGGCAGGAGCAGGGCTCTAAATCTCTTACTATATGGTCTGCTGGATGTTCCAGTGGTGAGGAACCTTATACCCTAGGAATTATACTCCATGAAGTTTTAAAGGTATCTATTATTGGTTGGAATATAAAGATTTACGCAAATGACCTTTCGCCAGCGATGCTCTTTAAGGCAAGGAAAGGGATTTACAATGAGTATTCTTTGAGGACCACCCCTGAGAATATTAAAAAGAAATATTTTACAGTGACAAAAGAAGGGTACAAGATCCATCCAAAGGTGCAGAAACTGGTAAATTTTCAATTAATCAATCTGGCAGATCCAAGAGACGTAAAAAAAATACCCAAAAGCGATATAATATTTTGTAGAAACGTAATTATTTATTTTGATGATGCAGTTAAGAAAAAGGTTCTTTCCCATTTTTATGAGAATTTAAAGGATGATGGGTATCTTTTTTTGGGTTATTCAGAAAGTATTCATAGAATAACTAAATTATTCAAGCCACAAATAAAACCTGGTGGTATTGTGTATCAGAAAAATCTGTAAGTAATATAGGGGGGATGGTAGTGAAAAAAATTTGTGTTGAATATATTGTTCCTGGAATGATACTAGCAAAGCCTGTTCAGGGATTAGATGGGTCTGAGCTTTTCCCTGAGGGAACAGAGTTAGGGGAAGAGGAGAAAAAAGTTTTAGAGGATGCAGGGATCGATTACATATATGTGACAGCAAGAAGTGAGGAGTCTGAACAAAGTATACTGCAAACAGTGGCACAAGAATATGCTTTTAAATTTTTCATGTATGTAAATCCTGATAATAAATTATTTGTTGAATTATTTAATATAATTGTCGAGTTAATATTTGATGCTCTTAAAAAAGGCTGGGAGCTTCCTTGTGAAGATTATATTAGGGCAAAAAGTGTTGAAAGGATGAGGGATCTTTTCTTAAAGGATATGGGGGGCCCTGAAGACATTGTGAAACATGAATTATCTTTGGCGTCATTTCCTGACGTGTATTTTAGGCTAAAAAAAGTGTTGGAGAACCCATCTAGTTCAGCAAAGGATATTGCTGAAGTGGTGAGTTCTGATGTGGCCCTGACAACAAAACTCCTAAAATTAGTGAATAGTCCTTTATTTGGTTTGACTCAAAAAGTGGATTCTGTAGAGAGGGCAGTTAGTTTAGTTGGGGAGGAGGAGTTATCGAATTTGGTGTTGGGGATTTCAGCTATAAGATATTTTAAGGATATCCCACCTGAGCTAATGGATATGCAGACCTTTTGGAAGCATTCTTTAAGCTGTGCTATTTTTGCGAAAATTATCGCTTCTAACTATAGAGATGTAAATGACGAGGTCTTGTTTACAGCTGGTTTACTTCACGATGTGGGAAAATTGATCTTGTTTAAAAATATGCCTTATTCGTCAGTAGAGACCCTGGTGTTTGCCAGAGAGAATATGGTTCCCATGATGGAAGCCGAAGAATATGTCCTTGGATTTACCCACACTGATATTAGTAAGTTGCTCATGAATAGCTGGCAGTTCCCAAACACGATTAATGATATTGTTTCCAACCATCATAACCCAACAGAGGCATCGTTTGAGACAGGTGCTGCAATTGTGCAACTAGCGGACAACCTAGCCAATGCAGTGGGAATATCTTATGGAAATACTTTTGTGGTGCCTGGAATGGACGAGGATGTCTTTGACAAGTTGAATTTTCCAGTAGAGAAGTTAAAGCCAATTGTTTTGAAACACAATAAATTGTTAAATGACTTACTCAGTGCTCTGACGTAGTATGTTATTTTGATGCGGTGTTGTTTATAGATTTTTTTGATAAAGTTTTTCAATAAAGTAGTATGGATAATTATGCCCAGAAGTTATGATGTTAATTTTATTAATCCATTTTTAAGTGCCGTGATTAATGTGCTAGAGACAATGGCCAATGTAAAGGTTAAACCTGAGAGGCCATATATAAATAAACATAGAACAGCTATAGGTGATGTTACTGGTATTTTGGAGATTTCTGGCTATATGAATGGGGTTATTTCTCTCACTTTGACAAAGGATGCTGTTTTAACAATTGTAAATAATATGCTTTTTGAGAATTATACTGAGATTAATGATGATATCGCAGATGCAGTTGGTGAGCTTACAAACATGATCTCAGGACAGGCAAGGATCCAGCTATCTGAACAGGGTATGAAGTTCCAGGCAGGAACTCCTAAAGTTATCATTGGTAAAGGTAAAAAGCTAGATCACATCAAGGATGCACCAATACTTGCCATCCCCTTTAGTGTAAATACTGGTGGTAACGTAGTTGTAGAAGTCAGTTTTGAAATGTAACAATAATCTATTTCCGTTCAATTCTTTTAACTCTTTTAAAAAAGTTAATATTATGACTACACACAAAATGATATTAAATAAGAAAAAAAATATTGCTACAATGTTATTTAGTGAAAATGCAAAGATAGTTTTAGAAAAGAGATACTTGAGAAAAGGTCCAGATGGAAAACCCATTGAGACCATAGAGGAGATGTTTTGGCGAGTGGCAAAGAGTGTTGCTGAGATAGAAGCCAGGTACAAAAAATCTCCTTATTCTCCTGATGATCTGGCTGTTAAGTTTTATAATCTCATGGTTTGCAAAGATTTTTTGCCCAATTCTCCAACCCTTATGAATGCTGGCACAAAGTTAGGCCAGCTTGCTGCTTGTTTTGTCCTGCCAGTTGAAGACTCCATGGAGGGAATTTTCGATGCCATAAAATATGCTGCACTTATTCATAAATCTGGAGGTGGCACGGGCTTTTCTTTTTCAAGATTAAGACCCAAAAATAGTAGAGTTGGATCAACAGGAGGAATTGCTTCTGGTCCAGTTTCATTTTTAAAAATATTCAACACAGCAACGGAACAGGTAAAGCAAGGAGGCACCAGACGAGGTGCCAATATGGGCATACTTCGTGTAGATCATCCTGATATTCTTGAATTCATCAGGGCTAAAGAAAAGGAAGGAGAACTTAATAACTTCAATCTATCAGTTGCCCTTACTGAAGAATTTATGGAAGCGGTTCTTTCGGATAAGACCTATTCTTTAATCGCTCCTCATACTGGAGAGAAAAAGGGAGAACTCAGGGCAAGAGATGTTTTTGATTTGTTGGTTAAGAAGGCCTGGCAAAGCGGTGATCCTGGGATAATTTTTTTAGACAGGATAAACAAGGACAACCCCACACCCTCCCAAGGAGAGATTGAGAGCACCAACCCTTGTGGTGAGCAGCCACTTTTGCCATATGAAGCATGTAATCTGGGATCTATAAATTTAAGCAACTTTTATACAGAAGACACCGATGAAAAAATTGACTTTAAGCGCCTAAAAGAAGTGGTACATCTTTGTGTTCGCTTTTTAGATAATGTAATTGACTTATCTAAATATCCCATTGATAAAATTGATAAAAAGGTACGGTTAAATAGAAAGATTGGACTTGGCATAATGGGATGGGCAGATTTGCTTTTTAAAATGGGGATCCCTTATAATAGTGAAGAAGCAATAAAGCTTGCTGAAAAGATTATGTCCTTTATTGAGAAGGAATCAAAAGCTGCTTCAATAAAGCTTGCTGAAGAACGTGGTCCATTTCCTGCTTATGAGGAATCTATTTATAAACTAAGAGGGGAAGGACCTTATAGAAACGCAACTACAACCACAATTGCCCCAACAGGGACATTGTCAATAATAGCAGAATGTTCATCTGGAATAGAACCTGTTTTTTCCCTTTGCTTTTATAGGCATGTGATGGATGGGGAAAAGCTGTTGGAGGTGAATAGGGTTTTTAAAGAAACATTTGAAAAATTTGGTCTATATTCAGAAGAATTAATAGAAGATATCCTTGAGAATGGAAGTATCCAGCACCTAGACTATATTCCAGATGAGCTAAAAAGGATATTTGTAGTGGCCCACGATATAGAACCCATGTACCATCTAAAGATGCAGGCTGCCTTTCAAAAATACACTGACAATGCAGTATCTAAGACTGTTAACTTGCCTAATAGCGCAACTATAGAGGACGTTAAAGAAATTTATTTAGAGGCTTATAAACTTGGAGTAAAAGGGGTCACAGTTTTTAGGGACGGCTGTAAGTCGTCTCAGGTATTAAACCTAAAGAGAGATAAAGGGAAAGAATCCAAGGTCAGACAAAGGCCTGACGTGGTTTATGGGTTTACCCAAAAGGTAAAAACAGGTCTTGGGACCTTATATCTCACTGTTAATGAAGTTGATGGTAAGCCCTTTGAAGTATTTGCGACAATTGGAAAGTCAGGAAGGTCTATTACAGCCAAAGCAGAGGCAATTGGCAGGCTTGTTTCTCTGGCCCTTAGGTCTGGAGTAGAAGTGGAAGAAATAGTCAGGCAACTCAAAGGTATTGGAGGGGAACATCCTGTTTTTCAGAAAAAAGGCTTGCTTCTTTCAATTCCAGATGCAGTGGCATGGGTATTAGAAAATCACTATATGAAAAAGAAAGATAGAAATAATTCTCAAATGGAGCCCTCTTTGAAAAGACCTGTATGCCCAGAATGTGGAGAAGAGATTACTTTTCAAGAAGGGTGCATGTTGTGTCCTGCTTGTGGATATACTAGGTGTTAACCTACTGCGCTGAAAAGAAAATCCTCAAATTTACTG
>Ga0256842_1000836_pt1 | contig 26617 bp, 26 predicted proteins | sample 4559240metaG_FD_185973 | JGI IMG/M metagenome (GOLD analysis project Ga0256842, IMG submission 185973) | Hydrothermal vent microbial communities from Guaymas Basin, Mexico - 4559-240 | ecosystem: Environmental > Aquatic > Marine > Hydrothermal vents | place: Mexico: Guaymas Basin | collected... | reverse complement strand
TTTGCAGGACGGAAAGGATGTTCCTCAAACCCGACCGTCTTCCTCTTATGCAGGATATGATTATTGCGGAGACGAGAGAAGAAAGAATCAAATACCTCGACAAGTTGAGAGAACCTCAAAAACAGGACTTCTATGAAATTCTTAAAGCAATGGACAATCTTCCTGTAATTATCAGACTGCTTGACCCGCCTCTTCACGAATTCCTTCCTCAGAGAGAAAGGCTTGAGAAAGAAATCGAGGAACTTAAAAAGAGCGGCAGTGATCCCGAACTTCTTGCAAAGAAAGAGAAGCAGCTCAAACGCTCCAAAGAACTTTCCGAGTTTAACCCGATGATCGGTTTCAGAGGATGCAGAGTTGGTATTCTTTATCCCGAAATTTACGAAATGCAGGTAAAGGCAATAATCGAAGCTGCGATTCAACTAAAGAAAGAAGGACATAATCCCAAGCCGAAAATTATGCTTCCTCTCATCGGTCACGTAAATGAAATGAAAATTCTTAGAGAGAGGGCGCTTAAAGTCATAGAAGAAGTTTTCGAAAAAGAAGGAACAAAAATCGATTATCAGATAGGAACGATGATTGAAGTCCCGCGTGCTGCGCTTACCGCTGACCAAATTGCGGAATATGCCGATTTCTTCTCATTCGGAACAAACGACCTCACCCAGACGACTTTCGCATACAGTAGAGACGATGCGGAAGCAACGTTCCTTCCTTATTACCTAAAAGAAAAAATCCTTCCCAAAGAGCCGTTTATCACCATTGACAGGGACGGTGTTGGAAAGCTTGTCAGAATCGGTGTTGTTTTAGGAAGAAAGACAAAATCCTCTCTTGAAATAGGAATTTGCGGTGAACACGGAGGAGATCCGGAGTCAATCGAGTTCTTCCATTATGCGGGGCTTAACTATGTGAGTTGCTCTCCGTTCAGAGTTCCGATTGCAAGGCTTGCCGCAGCACAAGTTGCCGTAAAAGAAAAACAGAATAAGAAGTAAAGGTGTATAGAGAAGAATACGAAAAATTAGAAGAATCTTTGCTTTCCCCGAGGGCGGCTTTGAGCAGCCGCTCCCGGGGAAGGGAAAAACCGGAAGAGCAAGACCCTTACAGGACTTGCTATCAAAGAGACGTTGACAGAATTCTCTATTCAAAATCTTTCAGAAGGCTTCAATACAAGACTCAGGTTTTCATTGCACCGCTCGGTGACCATTACAGAAACAGGCTGACGCATACCCTTGAAGTGATGACTATTGCACGCTCCATTTCACGTGCGCTCAGGCTAAATCCGGACTTAACAGAAGCAATTGCTTTAGGGCATGATTTGGGGCATTCCCCGTTCGGGCATGCAGGTGAAGCGGTGTTAAATAAAAAATGCAAAGAATATGATCCTTCTTTGAGATTCTTTCATCCCGAGCAAAGCCTTAGGGTGGTGGACCGTCTTGAGAGTCGCATCCGCTCGAACGGAAAGAAGGTATTCGGGCTGAACCTGACATACGAAGTAAGAGACGGAATTTTGAAACACAGCAAAGGGCTTGCAGACCTTTCCTCGTTAAAGAATGCCGATCTTCCCGTTACTTTGGAAGGGCAGGTTGTCCGCATCTCAGATCGAATTGCGTACCTTCATCATGACCTCGACGATGCAATCAGGGCGGGTATTGTCTCCGAAAAAGATGTTCCCGATTTTGTCAATAAAGTTTTGGGAAACACCAATTCAAAGAGACTCTCCACACTTATTTTGGATGTGATCGAGTCCAGCAGGAATTCGGAAAAAATCGTGCTTTCCGACGATGCGGAAAAGGCAATGGATCTCTGGAAAAATTTTCTCAAAGAAAAAGTTTACATCGGTTCCGAACCGAAAAAGGAAGAAATTAAAGTAAGGGAACTTCTTTCATATCTGTTTGATTATTTTTATTCGCATCCGGAGAGGTTGAAAAAATATTTGCGTAACCACCCTATTTCCGAAATTTCTTCGGATCCGGTGGAAAAGATCAAGGAAGATAAAAAGGAGAGGCTTATCGTGATTTGTGATTACCTCTCCTCAATGACAGACCGTTATGCGATCGAAATTGCCAAAAATTTACTTTTCCCGAATCCGATGCCTCTCAACGATTAATCGAATATAAATACGACGTTTACTGTTGCCTTTATCGTTATCGAACCGCCTTCTACCGGAACGGAAGATTTCCCCCCGATTGTTTCGTTGTCGAAGGTTTGTCTTACGAGAGGGGTAACATTTCCTGATTGAACTGAGATTGTTTTAATGCCTACAATTTTATAGTTTGTTTCACTGAGTGCCGCTTTCGCTTTTTCTCTTGCGTCTTCCACGGCTTTTGCTATTGCTTCTTTTCTTAGATTTTCTGTTTCGGAAGAATCAAAGCGGATTCCGTAAATGCGGTTTGCTCCGTTATTTGTTGCGAGAGTTATCACTTTTCCTATTTCGTCGAGTTTCGTTTTCACGGAAAAGTTTTCGGTTGCATCGAATCCGACGAGTACATTTTTCTTTTCCTCTTTGTTCCATTCGTATACCGGATTTAAACTTAGCCCTGTGGTCTTTATGTCCTTTTCCAAAATGCCGAAATTTTTCAGCACATCCAACACCCTATTCGCAGTATCCGAAAGTTCATCCATTGCCTCAGATGCGGTTTTCTTTCGAATTGATATGCCGAAATCTGCATATCCCGTGTCCGGTGCAACCTCAATTACGCCTTCTCCGCTTACTGCTATTGTGTGGTTTGTGTCGAAATTGTCCGCCGATGCAACGGCACCGCTTTTTTGCGGAACCGCTTTTACCCCAAATGCCGCAAAACCAATTGCCACAATCAATACGACGATTCCAATCCATAATCCTTTTTTCATACTAAACACCTCCTATGTTTTTTGTTTAGATAAGAATTTTGCCAAAAAGTTCCATTATGCATTTTTTATTTTCTTTCGGAAAATCACGTATGCAAGATATGCAATTAGTCCGTACGGTATGATCCACATTAATATTATAACCAGCCACACAAGCGAGTATAAAAGAGATTTCAGGATTCTGTTTGCCGATTCTTTCAAGAGACCGATTATCGGAGAATTTGTCCCGGGTGAAGAATTTTTATTTAATATAATGTAAACTTCGGAGTATTTTGTGTGAAAATCGATGTATTTTATTCTTCCTTCGATTTGTTCTATCTCTTCTTCCACATCTTCCAAATTTCTTCGAATATTCAGCATATCATTTACTGATTTTGCTTTGCCAAGCCATGAAATAAGAAGGTCTCTCTGAGATTTCAAAATTTTAAGCCTTCCTTCGAGATCGAAATATTCCCCGCTTTTGTCTTCGCTGCTCAACCTAAAACTTTCTGTTTTGCCAATTGTTTTAAGGTATTGTACGAATTCGTTCAGTTTATCGGAAGGAACCAATACTGTTATGTATCCGGTTGTTCCGTTTTTGTTTTCCGAGTAATTTGCATCTTTTATGTAACCTGCGAATAACTTTGCCGAAGAATTTATTTTGTCAAACACCGACATAAAACTTTCCTTTTCAATTTTTATCGAAATTTCCGCACGTCGAATAACTTTTTCCGCATTCGGCTGAAACGTCTCATTCGAAAGTTCGTTTCCTTTGTCTTGAACAACCGGATTGAACTTCACTGCATTTTTATCACTAATCTGATATCCGCTTCCTATCTTGCGGGAAGACGCCCCTTGGAACGAAACTTTTCGTATGTTTTTTGTGGCATAAATGCCCGAAAAAATAATTGCAACCAAGACTAAAATTGCCGAGATCTTACCAAATTTCGATTTCATAAAATTTTTCATATTGTTACCTCCTCTATTTTTCTACTTAGATAAAAAGGAACGGGAAAAGTTCCACACCTAAATTATGATTTGCAAAATTTGCTTTTTCATTTACAATATAGAAAAAGTTAATTTGCAGAAGTGGGAATGAAGTTTGCCCACTTTTTGTTTTAATGGAGAGAAATTATGGAAAAGATAAAGGAAATAGTTAAAAAAAGCGCTAACAAATACGGCCTTTTGGTTGTGGAAATTGGCATAAAGAAAGATAACATTGAAGCGGTGCTTTATTCGCCGTCTCACGATGTTAACATAGGCGAGTTGGAAGCCGTTACACGTGAAATACAAGCAAAACTTGCCGAAGCCGGATTGGAAGGTATTTACTCAATCAGTCTTTCCTCTCCCGGAATGGATCGTATTTTGAAATCCGAAAAAGAATTGGCCATTTTTAAGGGTAAATTAGTGAAAATATCCGTATTGGAAGATGAAAAGATGATTACTGAAACCGGGATTTTGGACGGAACGGACGGTGAGTTCTTGTTCGTAAAAAATGAGAAGGGAACTGACAGAATAAGCCTCAAAAGGATTGCCTCTGTCAGGTTGTGGGACAAATTATTCGAAAAGGGAGGCGGTAAAAAATGATTGATATCGATGTAATAAGAAATATGGAGAGGGAAGAAGGCATTCCCAAAGAATATGTTGTGGAAGTTATAAAAGCGACGTTGGAAACTGCTTACAGAAAAACTTTTGGTGAACATAATTCTATTGTAAAGGTAAATATGTCCAAAGGAGAAGTGAAACTCTATGCAGAAAAGAAAATAGTTGAGCAGGTGAAAAACCCTACCTTGGAAATTAGCGTGGAGGAAGCGAAAAATTTCACTGAAAACCCTATTGTCGGAGAAAAGATTCTGATAGAGGTGCCGATAAAGGATTTATCTTCTACCGCAATAAGGGTGGCAAAACAAGTTTTCCAGCAAAGAATATTGGAAAAGAAGCGAGAAATTGCTTTCCAAGAATTTTCAGGTAAAGTGGGAGACGTTATTACCGGTAAAGTAACGCGAAGAAAAGGTAGGGGCGATGTTGGAGTTAATATTGACCCTTACAACATAGAAGGGATTATTCCTCAGGAAGAAGCAATCCCCGGCGAACCGTTACGGAGAGGAAAACTTATAAAAGCATATATAAAGGAAGTTAAAAAATCCGATAGAGGGCCCGTCGTAATACTTTCCAGAGCTTGCCCGGAGTTTTTGGTTGCCCTTTTAAGTATGGAAGTGCCGGAGATACAGCAGGGCATTGTTGAAATAAAAGGTGTTGTTCGTTCTCCCGGGTTACGATCCAAAGTGGCTGTTGCAACCAAAGATTTACGTGTTGATCCCGTAGGGGCCTGCATAGGTGCCAAAGGTTCGAGAATAAATGCTGTTTCAAGAGCGTTAAACCATGAAAGAATAGACGTTATCAGATACAATAGCGATCCCGAAATTTACATAGAGAATGCGATGAGCCCGGCGAAAATCGAAAAGGTCGAGTTAGTCAAGGGAACAAACGAAGCAAATGTGTATGTGAGTAAGAAAAACTACCCCACTGCTTTGGGTAGCGGAGGAGTAAATGTTTCCCTTGCATCAAAACTTACGGGATACAATATACACCTAATTGAGTTAAAAGAGGAAGGTGATAGTAATGAGTAAGAACAAAATACGAGTTTACCAACTTGCAAAGAAACTCGGCTTGAAATCTCCGAAGATGGTTTCCATCTTGGAGGAGTTGGGAATCAAAGACAAGGGTAATCTTTCGATGCTTGATTCCGAGACTGCGAACCTTGTCGAAGAATACGTCAAAGATATGCGTAAAACCCAGGAGGAGAACGAAAAGAAAAGCCAAAGAATTCAAGGCAATATCTCTATAGAGGAATTTGCGAAAAGGTTTAATGTATCAGAACGAGCCGTAAGGGAAACTATTATGAAATTAGGGCTTCCATATAAACCGAACCGTAAGCTTTCAAAAGACGAAGTTCATTATCTTGCTGCGGAAATGGGATTGGATGTTCCGGAATTTAAGAATGAAGAATTCATTAAAAGATTTGTTCCGCGTGCCCCTGTTGTTACGGTAATGGGGCATGTTGACCACGGTAAAACGACTCTGCTTGATACAATACGAAGAACTTCCGTTGCCGAGAGGGAAAAGGGAAGAATTACTCAGGCAATCGGTGCTTCCATTGTGGAATATAACGGTAAGAAAATAATATTCATAGATACTCCGGGGCACGAAGCATTTACCGAAATGAGGCTGAGAGGTTCCATTGTTACGGATATTGTTATTCTGGTTGTTGCGGCAGACGAGGGAGTTAAGGAACAGACAATCGAGTCGATAGATCATGCACGTGCAGCGAACGTTCCGATAATCGTTGCAATAAACAAAATAGACCGGCCCAATGCAGACCCGGAAAGGGTCAAACAGCAACTTGCCGACAGAGGCCTTTTACCCGAAGAGTGGGGAGGCTCTACAATTTACGTGCCGGTTTCTGCAAAAACGGGGCAAGGTGTGGAAGATTTACTTGAAATGATTAATCTTCAGGCGGAACTTCTCGAATTGAAGACGGATCCCAAAACAACCTGTTCCGGAACTGTTATTGAATCCAAAATGGATAAAAACATAGGCCCGCTTGCAACGGTTATAGTGCAAACGGGAACTCTCAGAGCAGGTGACTATATTCGTGCGGGAGATGTCGTGGGAAAGGTAAGATTCCTTACGGATGCTTCCGGTAAAAGAGTAAAAGAGGCACCTGCTGTTTCCGCCGTGGAGGTCGCCGGGCTTCCCGATGTACCGAAAGCGGGTGAAATTTTCTACGCGTTTAAAAATGCGTCCGAAGCGAAGGAGGAAATGAAGAGGATCGAAGAGGAAAAACGTCTCCAAAAAATGAAAGAACGATCCGGACCGAAAACGATTGAAGATTTGTTTAGAGAAATGCAGGAAAAGGAAATGAAAAAACTCCTGCTCATCCTTAAAACCGGAACGCAGGGCTCTCTTGAAGCTGTAAAGCATGCGATAAAAGAAATAAAGTCTCCCATACCGGTAGAAATCATACACGAAGGAATAGGAGGTATTGTAAAGAGTGATATTTTGCTTGCCGATGCGTCCGGTGCAATTATTCTCGGGTTCGGCGTAAGGCCCACGACCGAGGCAAAAAAAGAAGCCAAAGCAAGGGGAGTAACGATAAAAACATATGATATTATTTTCGAATTAACCGATGCACTTGAAGCACTTCTCAAGGGAATGGTTGTTGCGGAGAAAAAAGAAATTGTTGTCGGTAGAGCGCTTGTTAAAAAAGTGTTTAAAGTTTCCGGTGTGGGAACAGTTGCAGGTTGCCTTGTGACAGAGGGCAAAATAGTGAGGGGATATAAAGCAAAAGTGCTCAGAAACAATGTGGTGGTTTATTCAACCGAGATAGCGTCGTTAAAGAGATTCAAACAGGATGTTAAAGAAGTTCTGAAAGGTTATGAGTGCGGTGTGGGTTTAAAGAATTTTAATGATATTAAGGTTAATGATGAAATTGAAGTGACAACAACCGAAGAACAACAGGCATAAAATGGCACTTTACGTGTGTCCTACGCCGATAGGGAACCTTAAAGATATCACAATACGGGTTATTCTTGTTCTTAGAAACGCAGATATTGTGGCTGCGGAAGATACGAGGAAAACCCGTATTTTGTTTAACAAATATTCGATCAAAACAAAACTTGTCAGTTTTCACAGCTATTCATCGGAAGGAAAATCGGAATTTCTTTTGAGGGAGTTGAAAAACGGCAAAAATGTCGCTCTTGTTACGGATGCCGGAACTCCCGGGATTTCGGATCCGGGGTATAAACTTGTAAAGAGTGCAATCGATTTGGGAATTCACATTGAGGTTTTGCCCGGGCCTACTGCTTTTGTCCCGGCTCTTCTTTTATCCGGGTTTCCTCCCGCTCATTTTGCCTTTTACGGATTTTTGCCACGCAAAAAGGGAAAAAGGGTGAAGATTATAAAGAGTTTCGAGGATTTTCCCGGGCCCGTTATTTTCTATGAATCCCCGTTTAGGGTAAAAACTTTTCTTGAAAATGTTATTGAGGCAATGGGAAAAGAAAGAAAAGTTGCAATAGCAAGGGAAATAACCAAAATTCACGAAGAGGTTTTGAGAGGAACTGCTGAGGAACTTTTGGAAAAACTTGGAGATTCGCAATTAAAAGGCGAAGTTGTAATTGTCCTATCTCCGAAAGATTTTTAATTGGATTTTTGCATAAAATTTCTTTTCCGAATGAATTTGATTAATCCTCAGGAATAATTCCTTTTTTCTTAAGAATTTCACAATATTTGCTTTATGCATAACAAGGTATATAATACTCTTTGAAGGAGGTGATTAAACCCGTGAAGAAGATAATGGCATATATCGAGAAGGATCCTGACACCGGATTATACGTAGGTACTGTTCCCGGGATTATAGGGGCGCACACTCAGGGAGAAACATTAGAGGAATTAATAAAAAATTTGAAGGAAGTGTTGGAACTTTGCATTGAAGAAGAACATCTGGAAGATGATCTACCCGAGTTTGTAGGCATTCAGGAGATAGAAGTTTGAAATGAGTAGGCTTTGTATTATAGACGCTATAACAATGGAAAAATTATTATTTGTATTGGGGTTTAAACGTATTCGGCAAAAAGGAAGTCATGTTTTTTACAAACACCCTGATGGGCGTGTCACCACATTGCCTCATCACAAAGGAAGAGTGTTGGCTCGTCCTTTAATAAGAGAAATATTGAGAGAGATAAATATTTCAGTACAGGAATACAACGAACTTTTAAAAAAAATATAAGTGTTTCCGTAATGCAAATGCAAATCGACTGATTTCTCAATATTAAACCCGGACAAAACAACCTTTTGTATAAAATCACTTAATTGTTTATATGGATTTTTTCCGAGGAATAAATTTACTTTCATTTTAAACAAATAAATTTTTTTGTGCATTGCTTTTGCCTAAGATTATCTATACACATAGAAATTACTCCGGGAAATTTCTCTCCCTCAAAAATTCCGAACGGGTTTTGCCGAGCAATTTTGTGCTTGACACCTGTTTTAATAACGGTTATAATTAAAACCAAAGAAAAGATAAGAAAGGGGTGAGCCATGGAAGAAATTGAGAAAACGTTAAGTAAGGAACAGGCTTTGATCGAAGCGGAAAGATGTCTTTACTGCTATGATGCTCCGTGCGAAAAAGCGTGTCCCGCACATGTTCCGATTCCGGAATTCATTCAATCGATACGAACCGGGAATTTGAAAGGCGCGAGGGAGATATTGGAGGAAGCCCATCCCCTCATAGAGTCTTGCGGAAGAGTTTGCCCGGAAGAAAGTTTCTGTCAGAGTGCCTGCACAAGGGCTCAAATAGATTCTCCCATCAAAATAAGAGAACTACACAGGTATGTTACGGACAATACGGATCCTGCGGAGAATCTTGAACTTCCCGAGGCAAATAAAGAAGAAGTGGCAATTATAGGCGGAGGCCCTGCGGGTCTTGCCTGTGCGCGCGAATTGAGAAGGTTAGGCTACAAACCGGTTGTTTTTGAAAAGAAGCAATTGGGAGGTGTGCCTGCACAGGAAATTTCTCCTACAAGGCTTCCCGATGAAATCGAAAATAGGGAAATAAAATTCATAAAAGATTATTTTATATCCGATATTAAAGACGGCAAAGTCAAAACTCTCGGCGAGATAAAGGATGAATACAAGGCTGTCTTTATTGCTACCGGGCTTATCGACGAACTCGACCTTGATATCCCCGGAAAAGATCTTTCCGGTGTCCGTCACGCAAGAGAAATTTTGAGAAAAATAAAAGCCGGAAACAAGTCCGGGCTTGGAAAACGTATCGGTATTATTGGGGGCGGCAATGTTGCCGTGGAAGTTGCTTCCGTTCTTGCATTGGAGGATCCTAAAAGGGATGTCGAAGTAATATACAGAAGAGGTCTAAAAGAACTCAAAGCGTTTAAGAAAGAGATTGAAGAAGCAATTGATGTAGGAGTTACTTTCCAATTCCTTGCAATTCCAAAAGAAATAAAAGGAGAAAACGGAAAAGTCACGGGACTTCTCGTTACAAGGGCACATCTTGGCGAGCCCGATGCATCCGGAAGAAGGCACCCCGAGCCGATACCGAATTCAGATTTCTTCATTCCTCTGGACAGTGTTGTTATAGCAATCGGTCAAAAAGCGTCCGATTTCTTCCCGGAAGTGGAAAAAACACCAAAAGGCTTAATTAAAACGGATGATAACTTAATGACTTCCGTAAAAGGCGTATTTGCCGGCGGAGATATTGTAAGAGGCGCAAGCACCGTTGTGGAGAGCGTTGCCGACGGTAAAAAGGCTGCAAAAGCCATTGCCGAATTTTTGGAAGGAGGCAAATAATGTATAAAAAGAAAGATTTATCCATAGATTTTTTAGGTATTCACCTTGATAGCCCTTTTGTATTGTCTGCGGCTCCACCTACCGATGAACTTGAAATTGCATATAACGGATTGAAAGCGGGTTGGGCGGGAGTTATCCTTAAAACAACGTCTGTGGAAGGAAATCCCGTGAATTTAAAATATCCTATGATGTCTTCCTTTGGTCCGATGCACAGGAAAGTTATGGGGCTCGGAAATATCGATCTGATTTCCGCATATCACATAGACGAAGTGGAAAAAAGAGTGCGTGCTTTGAAAGATGCTTTTCCGGAAAAGATGATTGCGGCATCCATTATGGGCGCAACAAAGGAAGATTGGCAAACACTCGTGTGGCGTCTTAAAAAAGCCGGGGTTGACCTTATCGAATGCAGTTTCAGTTGTCCGCAGGGAAGTATGGGAGAAGAGCCCGGCAAAATGCTTGCGCAGAGCATTGAGGCAACGGAAAAGGTGACTCGCTGGGTGAAAGAGGCCGCCGAAGATACGCCTGTATTGATCAAGATCACCCCTCAGGTTACGGATATTGTCGAAGTTGCAAAAGCGGTGAAACGAGGAGGAGCCGACGGTATAACGGCAAGCAATACGATTCCTTCTCTTACCGGAGTGAACATTAAAACATTTGAGCCTTATCCCACCCTTTTTGGAAAAGGTGCGTATTCCGGACTTTCCGGACCTGCGATAAAACCTCTCACATTAAGAACGATTGCTGAAATTGCGAAAAATGTGGATATTGTAATTTCCGGAAACGGCGGAGCGTTCAACTGGAAAGATGCCGTCGAAATTATGGCTGTCGGTGCGTCTAACGTGCAGTTCTGCACTCTTCCTATGCATTACGGTTTCAGAACAATAAGGGACTTAAAGAGCGGGCTTGCTCATTACCTTATGGATATGGGATTCGATTCGCCTATGGACATTGTCGGCAAGGCACTTCCCAATATAGAACCCCAGGAGGAACTTCCTGCACCTGTTACAAAAGCGGAAGTTAACGAAGAAAAATGTATAGGTTGCGGCCTTTGTTATGCCGCTTGTTCGGATGGCGGCCATATGGCGATCGAATGGAATTCCGAGAAGAGAAGGCCCAATATCAACGAAGATAAATGTGTTGGTTGTGCGATGTGTATGCAGGTTTGCCCCGTCGATGCCATTAGAATGAAAGAAAAATTGGATAGTAATCTTCATTATTTTGTAGAAGAGAGGTGATACCTTGAAAGAAATGGAAATCAGTTTTACGGTGAACAAAAAGCAGTACCGTTTGCTTGTACCCCCGAATATGACTCTGCTTGACGTGTTAAGGGAAAAATTGAAACTTACCGGAACGAAAGAAGGATGCGGTAAAGGAGAATGCGGCGCATGCACGGTTATTTTTAACGGAAGAAGCGCAAATTCCTGTTTAATTCTTGTGCCTCAGGCAGACGGAGCGGAGATACTTACAATCGAGGGGGTCGGAACGATCGATAATTTGCATCCGATCCAAAAAGCGTTTGTTGACGAAGGTGCCGTACAATGCGGATTCTGCACGCCCGGAATGGTAATGTCCTCTTTCTATTTATTAAATAAAAATCCTAATCCGACTGAAGAAGAAATCAGAGAGGGTCTTTCCGGTAATCTGTGCAGATGCACGGGGTATGTAAAGATTATAAAAGCGGTGGAAAAAGCAAGCAAAGATTTGAATGAAAAAAATTAAAGGAATTTTACTTTCTGCGGGAGAGTCCAGGCGAATGGGCTTTCCCAAGGCATTGCTCGAATTGGGCGGTAAGACCGTCATCGAAATTCTTGCAGAAGAATATCTGAATTCGGATTTGAGCGGGTTAACGGTTGTTCTCGGTGCTTATGCGGAACAAATTGAAAAAGTTTTAAGGGAAAAATTTCCAAATGTCAATATCACGGTAAACACCGAATACGAAAAAGAAATGTTTTCTTCAATTCAGAAAGGCCTTTCATCCGTTAAAAAATGTGACGGAGTTTTAATAGGCCTTGTGGATCATCCGTTTATAGAGAGAGGTATAATCGACAAAATAATAGAAAAATTCAACGGTAATAATATTGTTATTCCGGTGCATAGCAAAAGGAAAGGTCATCCCGTTTTGCTTCCTTACTTCCTCAAAGAAGAAATTTTAAGCAGAGATCCTCTGAAATATTCGCTGAGGGACATTATGCGGGAACATCGGAATATTATCGATTATGTAGAAGTAAACACGGATAAAATATTATTTGATATGGATACAAAGGAAATTTACGAAAGGGCAAAAGAATTATGGAAAAAATAAAAACCGAAGATGCAGTAGGGAAAATTTTGGGTGCGGATGTTACGGAAATTATCCCCGGAGTCAAGAAAGGTCCTCTTTTCAAAAGAGGGCATATAATAGAAGAAAGCGATGTAGAAAAATTGCTTTCAATAGGAAAGCATTATGTTTGGGTTTTCGGAGAAGATGAAGGTTTCATTCACGAAGATGATGCAGGAAAAGAACTTATGAAAGCAGTCTCCGGAAACAATCTCAAACTTTCCTCTCCGAGCGAATCGAAGGTCAAACTGTATGCCGAAAAAACAGGAGTTTTGTTCTTAAACAAGGAGGGGCTTTTTAAAATAAATAGCCTTCCCGATTCCAGAGTCGCAACAAAGAGGCATTTTACTCTTGTGAGAGAAAACTCGCCTGTTGCAATCGGAAAAGTAATGCCCGTTGAAATTCCTGTTTCCGAAATGGAAGAAATAGAAAAAATAGCTAAGGAATTTTACCCGATAGTGGATCTGAAGCCCGTAAAAAAGAACAGAATTGCAGTTTTCCCCGTAGGAAACGAATTTATAGAGGGAAGAAGAAAAGAAACGATGAGTTATAAAGTGAAAGAGTATCTCGAATCGCTCGGCCAGACAGTGGAAAGAAAAGATGTGCTTCCCGACGACGAGGAAAAAATTGCCTCGGCAGGAAAAGAAGCAATATCGGAAGGGTTTAACATAATCATCTATATGGGCGGAATTTCCGTCGACCCTGACGACAGAACCGCGGCAGGTGTAAGGAAAATCGGAGTAAACGAGGTTATTTACGGTGTTCCGATGTGGCCCGGAACTACATTTTTAATTTCTTACAAAGAAAACAGTATTATTTTAGGGATCCCCTCTTCTTCCGGGCTTGCAAAAAGCGGCACAAGTTTTCACAGAATTATGCCTATTCTGCTTACGGGGTATAGATTAAGCAAAGAAGAAATCTTAAGTATGGCGGACGGAGGATTCATCGATGCAGCAAATTTATAAAAAAATAGCGGAACTTGTAGAAAACGGCGAAGAATTTGTCCTTGCAACCGTTGTGAATGCCGAATCTTCGACATCCGGAAAAATGGGTTTTAAAATGATCGTCCTCCCTAATGGGAAAACGTTCGGAACCGTTGGCGGAGGGATGCTTGAAAAGGATGTAATCGAACTTGCCAAAGAAGTTTTCAATACTCAAAAAAGTATTTTTAAAACATATATTCTACGTGAAGGAGAAGAGAGTTCTCTCGGAATGGTTTGCGGAGGAAAGGTTCAGGTGTATATGGAATACGTAGGAAGAAAACCGCAACTTGTAATTTTCGGTGCCGGGCACATAGGAAAGAAAATGCATGATATCTTATCGCTTGACGAAACATTCGATTTGATCGTGTGCGATAATAGAAAGGAGTTTGCCAACAAAGAAAACTTTCCGAATGCCGAAGTTTACAATGACGATTTCAAAACAAGCATAGAAAAAATGCCTTTGAGAAACGGAGCTTTTGTCGTTCTTGTAACTGCCGGGGGTAAAGATGACCCTGTTATTTTGAAATCACTTTATGAGAAAAATATTAAATATGCATACATAGGAATGATAGGCAGCACGAACAGACGCGATAAGTGTTTCACCGGAGCAAAAAAATTGGGAGTTCCCGAAAAATTTTTGGCCGAAATCTTTGCTCCGATTGGACTTGCGATTAACAGCGAGACTCCGTTTGAAGTTGCAATATCGATAATAGGTGAAATCATTGCATATAGAAAAGGTGCTTTGAAGAGCGTAAAAACCGAGAAGGAGGTTCATAAATGAAGGAATTTGATTATTTCAGGGCGTCAAACCTAAAAGAAGCGCTGGAAATTCTTGACGAATTCCAAGGAAATATCAAGGTATTGGCGGCGGGTACGGATCTGGTTGTAAGGTTGAAAAACAATATGGTAAAAGAAGGAAATATTCTCGATATCTCGCGTGTGAAAGAGTTAAAAGGAATTTTTACCGACGGTAATGTGCTTCATATTTTACCCCTTACGACTCATTCCGAAATCATAGAGTATCCTGATTCGAAAAAAGTTGCGCAGGTGCTTTACGATGCGTGCAGAACGGTGGGCTCTCCGCAGATCAGGAACAGGGGCACATTGGGAGGAAATGTTGCCAATGCATCTCCTGCCGGCGATACAATTCCCGCACTTTTCGTTCAGGAAGCGAAATTAAAATTGCAGAGCAAAAACGGAGAAAGAGTGATTTCGGTGGAAGATTTCTTCACCGGCCCGGGCAAAACGGTAATGAAACCAAATGAACTCCTTACCGATATTTATTTTCCGAAGATGGAAGAAGACGAAATCGGATTTTTCAAAAAATTAGGGCAAAGAAATGCGCTTGCAATCTCGATGGTTAGTGTGGCTGCAAAACTTAAAAAATCCGGCGTTAACAGATTTGACAAAGCGCTTGTTGCGTTTGGTGCTGTTGCGCCGACAGTAGTAAGAGGCACGCGGGTTGAGAATGCGCTTACGGATACGGAAGTGGATTCTCCGGAAAAAATTCGTTATATTGCACAACTCGCTTGGAGAGAAGTTTCTCCTATCTCCGATGTCAGGGCTTCTTTGCAATACAGGCAGGATATGAGCATAAATCTTTTATACGAAGGTTTGTTGGAATTATATAAAAACGGCTGGAACAGGAGGTAAATTATGGGAGAAGAATATAAATACATAGGAAAACCGATTCCTCGTGTAGACGCAGCGGAAAAGGCAACCGGGCATATAAAGTATATGTCTGACCTTTCTTTCCCTAATATGCTGTGGGGTAAAATCGTCCGCTCGAAATACCCTCATGCGAAGATTTTAAAAATTGACACGTCCAAGGCTGAAGCCCTTCCCGGCGTGGTTGCGGTTCTCACCTGGAAAGATGTTCCGGGATTGAACGGCTTCGGTATTGTTGTTCCCGACCAGCCGGTTCTCTGCGAAGACAAAGTAAGATACATAGGCGATGCCGTTGCCGCAGTTGCTGCGGAAACAAAAGAGATTGCGGAAAAAGCGGCAGAACTCGTGGAAGTGGAATACGAACCTCTCCCGGTTGTCGACGATCCGATCAAGGCAATCTCGCCGGATTCCCCGAAAGTTCATGAAGGGGGTAACGTGCACCTGCACACAAAAATAGTGCGCGGTGATGTGGAAAAAGCATTTGAAGAAGCGGATTTGATTGTCGAGCATACGTACTATACGGGCAGGCAGGAGCATGCTTTCCTTGAAACGGAGTCAGGAGTTGCGAAGTTAGAAGATGACGGAACGCTCACTGTCTATGCAGGTTCTCAGTATCCCCAGAGAGACCAAACGCAACTTTCCAGATGCCTTGCTTTGAATCCTCGAAAAATTCATGTTGTTTCTTACCCCGTAGGCGGTGCGTTCGGAGGGAAAGACGAACTTACTATTCAACCGATTTTGGGGCTGCTTGCACTCAAAACGAAGCGCCCCGTAAAAATTGTCCTTTCGAGGGAAGAATCTATCATTTCTTATTGGAAACGTCACCCGATGATAATGAAATATAAAACTGCCGTTAAAAAAGATGGCACTTTGATTGCGAATAAAGTGGAAATTTATGCGGATACGGGCGCATATGCATCTTTGGGAGGCCCTGTTCTTAATCTTGCCGTTGAACATGCATGCGGGCCTTACAGGTTGGATAATGTTTATATAGACGGATATTGTGTTTACACAAATAACGGGGTTGCCGGTGCTTTTAGGGGTTTCGGAGTTCCTCAGTCAACGTTTGCAATGGAAACTCAAATGGATATCATCGCGGAGAAATTGGGAATGGATCCGATAGAACTGAGAAAGAAAAATGCGTTGAAAAAAGGCGACGTTTCTCCAATCGGAAACAAATTAACGACAAGCGTGGGAACTCTCGCCGTTTTGGAAGGCGTTAAAGAAACGGATATCTGGAAGAAGAGAGATAGTATTGAAAAAACGGATCCCGAACGCCCATGGATTAAACGCGGTGTGGGGTTTGCACTTACTTATCAGGGGACCGGGCTTGGAATCGGTCTTCCCGATTATGGTGGTGCGACACTGAAATTTAAGGAAGACGGCGGATTTATAGTAGGTGTAGGAATAGTTGATTACGGGCAGGGCACGGGCACTTCTTATGCTCAGATCGTTGCAGAGGCAATGAAATGCCCCGTTGAAAAGGTGCGTGTAATTTTGGGTGATACCGACCTTACGGCAGACTCCGGCCCTACGAGTGCATCAAGGGGCGTTTATACGGGAGGCCGCGCTGCTGTTATCGCTTCGGAAAAAATGATGAAAATCTTAAAGAAAAAAGCAGCGGAAATGTTGGATGTTCCCGAAGAGGATTTGGTTGCCCAGGATGGCAACTTCTATTTGAACGGACATCCGGAAGTAAGCCTATCTTACGAAAAAATTGCATTTGAATTTCTGAAAGAAAGCGGTCATCTTCCTCAAACTGAAGGATACTTCCTTATGCCGATCGCGGATGTAAAAATCAAAGACGCTTTCGGACTTCCCCATCACATATTCGCATATTCCGGCCATCTTGCGCTTGTGGAAGTGAACACGCTTACCGGTCAAACGAAAGTGCTTGAAGGTGCGGAAGTGGTTGACGGGGGAATCGTTGTTAACAGGCAAGGGTTTGAGGCACAGGTCGAAGGTGGATACGTAATGGGAATGGGATACGGCCTTACGGAAGATGTAAAAATTGAAAAAGGTATATTCAAAACAGTAAATTTCTCAACGTATATAATTCCTACGGCAAAGGATGCGCCGAAAAGAATACAAACTGTTCCTGTAGTTAATCCGGAGGAAACAGGACCGTATCGTGCAAAAGGAATTGCTGAAACTGTTATGGTGGCAACCGCCCCTGCAATTACCAATGCAATCCACAACGCAACGGGAATAAGAATTTTCAAAATTCCCGCAACAAGTGAACTTGTTTACACTCTGCTAAAGGAGAAAGCAAAAAATGAAAACATTGATTAAGAATGCAGACATTATTGCAACGTTCGATTCAAAAGACCGAGAAATAAAAAACGGTTGGATTTACATTGTCGATAATATTATAAAGGATTTGGGTGCCGGTGAAGCACCCGATGTGGAAAAAGACAGGGAAATTTCCGGAAAAGGAATGATCTTTCTACCGGGATTTGTTAATGTTCACCATCATTTTTACCAATCTCTGTTCCGTGCGGTTCCGGAGGTTGCAAACGCAAAACTCTTCGACTGGCTTGTTTTTCTTTACGAGAAATGGAAAAATATTGACGAAGAAGCAGTGATGATTTCAACTGTTGTTGCAACGATGGAACTTATGAAAAGCGGTGTTACTACGACGACGGATCACTTATACCTTTTTCCGAAAGGACATTCTAACCTTATTGATGCGGAAATGGAAGGTGCCGATATAACCGGCATCCGTTTTTATGCGACAAGGGGCAGTATGTCCCTTTCCAAAAAAGACGGCGGGCTTCCGCCCGATTCGGTTGTCCAAACTGAAGACGAAATTATAAAAGATTCAATTAGAGTGGTTGAAAAATATCACGATGACTCTCCGTTTTCTATGCGTAGAGTGGCTCTTGCGCCTTGCTCTCCTTTTTCCGTTACCGAAGACTTAATGAAAGAAAGCGTTAAACTTGCGGAGCAATACAATCTGCTTTTGCATACACATCTTGCCGAAACCAAGGACGAAGAGGAATTCTGCTTGTCCAAGTTCGGTTTAAGGCCTGTCGATTATATGGAAAAATTGGGTTGGTTAAATTCCCGTGCATGGTTTGCCCATCTCGTGCACCTTTCCGATAAAGACATAGAGAAGTTGTCGGAAAACAATGTGGGGATGTCACACTGCCCCACGTCAAATATGAGGCTTGGCTCGGGAATTGCGAGGGTTTCCGAAATGAAAAACACAAACATTAGGATTGGATTGGGAGTTGACGGAAGTTCTTCAAATGATACGGGAAACTTCCTTATGGAAATAAGGAACGCAATGCTCTTGCAGAGAGTTAAATACGGTGCCGACGCGTTGAGTCCGCGTGAGGCGTTAAAGATGGGTTCGACGGGCGGAGCGAAAGTCCTGCGTATGGATAGAGAAATAGGTTCCATAGAAAAGGGTAAAGCAGCCGACATAATAGGTTTTAAAACGAATAGGTTGGAGTTTGCGGGCGGGTTAAATGACCCTGTTGCCTCGCTTGTTCTCTGTGATGCAAAGCAGGTGGATTTCTCTATGATAAACGGTGAAGTTGTGATCGAGGAAGGACACTTTATAAAATTAAACGAAGAGGATTTTATAAATAAGCAAAACGCAATTTCCCAAAAATTGTTAGGTTATTAAATTTTTTATTATGCCCGCCTTCCGGCGGGCATTTTTATTTAATATCACTGAAATAAATACTTATCGAATATTATTCCACATTCTTTTCCTCGCCGAAGGCGAGCATTTATTTCAGGATCTTTATTTTGTCACTCTGAATTTATTTCAGAGTCTCATATTTTACCGTTTTTGAAGTACACTTTATAGGTGAATTAGAAAAAATGCGACCCTGAATTAATACATTTCAGGGTGACGGAGGTTAAAAAGTCATGCTGAACTTGTTTCAGCATCTCATCTTTTCTCGCTTTGCGGCACGCTTTGATAAAAGAATTAAAAATGAAGCCCTGAAAAGTACATTTTGAAATTGCTGCAAAAACGAACCAACTGTATTCTTTTTACAACCCTTTCTTTTTATATTATTGCGGGTGCAGATCTTGAAAATAATTCGCATTTTACAATACGTACCATTGACATTATCTATTCTTGACCTATAATTACTCTACAAAGAGACGAAGTAAAGAAAGGAGAGCATATTGGTGGAAAAAAGATCAAAAAACCTGAAACATCCCGACTTGAAATCTTCGGTAATACCTATACTTCTTATTTTACCCACTTTTTTAATTGTTCTTTTATTTACGGCATGGCCTACTTTGCTTTCTATTTATCAAAGTTTCTTTAGGATTAAACTAAATATCGCAAAGTTCAGAATTCCCACTTTCATCGGTTTTGGCAATTACGTATCTCTTTTCAAGTCTCCGACATTTCACCAAGTTTTGTTAAACACCCTTATTTATGTCGGAGGAGTAGTTCCTATTAGTATAATTCTTGCATTCTTATTTGCGCTTTTGGTAAACCGAGCAATGAAGGGAATTGGCTTTGTAAGGCTCGGATTTTTTTATCCCACTATTATTCCGATGGTAAGTGCCGCGACAATCTGGATGTTTTTCTTTACCCCGGACTACGGTCTTTTCAATGAATTCTTAAAATTTTTCGGTTATCATGGCCCCCAAAATTGGACTGGTAACCCACATCTTGCACTTCTTGCCGTAATGATTGTTGCCATATGGAAAAGTGCGGGATATTTTATGCTATTTTACCTTGCGGGGCTACAGAATCTCCCGATAGATGTTTTTGAGGCTGCGGACATTGACGGCGCGAGCTATTTCCAAAAACTTAAACATATCACTTTTCCACTGCTCAGACGAACTACGCTTTTTGTCTCAACAATAGCGTTTATCGACGGATTCCAAATTATTGACCATATCTTTGTCCTTACACAAGGCGGCCCGAGTGATGCAAGCAATGTTTTCCTCTATTATTTGTGGGAAATGAGATTTAACTATCAGGATGTGGGAAAGTCTGCCGCAATGACTGTAATTCTCGTAATAATAATACTCTTCTTCACCATAGGGAATTTTGCCCTTTCGGAAAGAAAGGAGGACAGACGTGTCTCGTAAACATAAAGAAATAAAAAAGAAATTAGGTAGTTTTACGATATCCATAATCACAATTGTTATTAGTTTGCTTTGGGCATCCGTAATACTTTGGGCAATTGCTGCGTCTTTCCGTCCGCCTAATGTCCCGATAGGAAGAGGCAGCAGCTGGTTCGGAGGCGGTTTTTCCATCGCTAATTATATTCGTGCCTGGCATATGGCGCCGTTTGTTCTATATTATAAAAACACGCTTATCGTGGTGTTTGGCATACTTGTGGTTCAAATTGTTACTGCTGTTTTTGCGGGTTTTGCATTTGCAAATTACGAATTTGTCGGGAAAAAGTGGATTCTATTCTTTATACTTCTCCAATTAATGATTCCCACGACGGCATTGCTTGTTCCGAACTTTGCAACGATAAGGCATCTCGGATTATATGACACACTACTTGCGATAATGCTCCCGTATTTCGGTTCGGCATTCGGTACTTTCCTGATGCGGCAGGCATTTCTCGAGGTTCCGTATGAACTCGTGGAAGCCGCAATCATAGACGGTTGTAATTGGAGTCAACTTTTGAAAAATGTTTACCTTCCGCCTGCAATTCCCTCTCTTATAGCTTTTGCGATTTCCTCGGTAACATGGCATTGGAACGAATTTTTATGGCCTTTAGTCGTAACAGCGAGCAATAAATCCAGGGTGCTTACCGTTGGCCTTGTCCGTTTTACTCAACTCGGAGAAATTGGTGCTCAATGGCCCTTATTGGCGGCAGCAACCCTTATTGTTGTGGCTCCTTTGCTAATTGCATTTCTCATTTTCCAAAAGCGTTTTATTAACAGTTTCTTATATTCGGGCATTAAATAATAAAGGAGGTGATAGCGAAAACAAAATATGAGAAAAGGTGTTTTAAAACAATGCCATAGTAAAGGAGGTAGTGAAAGATGAAGTTATTTAGGAATGTAACGGCAAAAAAGATTTTTGTTTTATTGCTTGCCGTGATGGTGTCATTTACGATTGTTTTCGCAGGATGTGCGCCTAAAAAACCTGCGGAGAACAACAATCAAAACAACAACCAGAACAATAACCAGCAAAAAGAGGTTACGATCGAAATTTATTTCCCTGTTTCCACTCTTGCACCCGAATCCAAAATTCTCAACCAATACGCTGCGGACTTTCATAAAAAATATCCTAATATTACAGTAAAACCGGTTTACTCAGGCGGCTACACCGATGTTGAAAAATCAATAAAGACCGTAATTAACGGTGGTGGAGAACCTCCCGCACTTGCAATAATGCTTGCAACGGATCTTTATGACCTTATCGATGCGGGATATATTACTCCGCTTGATGATTTTATCAATAAGATGCCTAACGGCCAGGAATATCTCAATGACTTCTTCCCGGAATTCCTTGCAAACTCGAAATACGAAGGTAAAATTTGGAGTATGCCTTTCCAGAGAAGTGTTGCTTTGATGTATTATAATGCGGATCTTTTGAAAGAGAATAACCTTCCCGTCCCTGACAGTTGGCAATCTCTTGCAGATGTAACGTCCAAACTTACGAAGAAAGACAAAGACGGAAATGTTATCCGCTGGGGAATCGAATGGCCTTCGGGCTGGCCTTATTGGCTATTCCAACCGCTTGCACTCGGAAACGGAACGAATATCTTTAAGAGCCCCACAGAAATGAATTTCAATGATCCGAGGGTAATAGAGGCAATTCAGTTCTATATCGATCTGTCTCACAAATATAATGCGATGCCGGAAGGCGTTCAGAAGAATTGGAACACTGCGGTTCCCGATTTCGAAAACGGAAAGGCTGCATTTATTCTTCATTCCACTTCGGGCTTGAATGGAATTCTTGAAAAAGCAAACTTTAACGTAGGTGTTATGGCAGTGCCCGGTAAAGAAAAAGGGACTTATGCAACCGTAACCGGTGGCGGAAACATCTATATGTTTAAGAATATACCGGAAGAAAAGAAGGAAGCGGCATGGAAATTTATCGAATTTGTCACACAGCCCAAATATGTTGCGGATTTCAGCATTAACACCGGATATATCGCAACTCGTAAGAGTGCATACGATCTCGACATAATGAAAGAACACCTCAAAGAAGTCCCTCAGGCCGCAAAAGTTAAAGAACTTTTGAAATATGCAGGTCCGGAATTCTCCTGCCATAACCTTGCGCAGGTGAGAAGCATCTTCCACAAATACTTGCAGGCTGCATATAACGGACAGATGAGCCCCAAAGAAGCGATGGACCAGGCTCAAAAAGAAGCACAGGAAGCATTGAAAGATTATCAGAATCCGTAACGTAAAGGAAAAACATAGGATTACAATAAAAAGGGCTCCGAGCAATTCGGGGCTCTTTTAATTTCTACTTCAAGAAAAGATTTATAACAAAAATGTATATTGCTGAAAACGCAATTAAAAATAACACGTTTTTAATCAGTAATTTGTAAACTCTTTCCGGTTTTGCGTTAAAATACTCCATACTTAAAGAAAGGCATAGATGCGTAGGCGTAAGCATAAGAGCACTCCACCCTCCGAGAAAAGCAATCAAAAGATTAACGATATTCAGGTTGGGGGTTTTAAGCAAGGGAAGAAGCAAAGGATACGATACTCCTATTGTTGCCGATGCCGCACCGCTCATAAGACTAACTACGAACGGAAGGGAAAATAAGATTATTACATATGGGATATGTATTGAATTCATATATGCGTAAACTCCCGAAATAACGCCGGTGTTTTTAACAACTGTTTTTAAAAACATAATGGAATACATTAAAAACACAAGTTTGAGAAGTAATTTTGAATTTAGTGCTTTGCGCAAATGAGAAGGTTTCAGTCTTTTTGTGATAACAATGTAGCCTGTACCTATAATGCCTGAAGTCACTACGGACAATTTAAAAAGCAGTATAAGCAGTATTACCAAAGTTATTGGCATTGTGCTTGTCAACACGTATTTCAGATTCTTCAAAGAACGATCATTGATTTTAACTGTACGTTTAACTTTAATTAAAGGAAGCAGAAAAATAACGCCCAACAAGAACATTAGGAGTGAGTATATCCATTGAATTTCTATTATCCTTAAAATGGAAACTCCGAGAATGGAAGAAGCGAGAACCATTTCCGGATAAAGAGGCGACGTAGGTTCCCATATATGCCTGAACCAGAAATTTATTACGGCTTTCTCGGCGTTGTTTAGAGTGGAATATTCGCTTCCTTTTTCAACGAGAGGTGCCGAAACGAGTGCCCCTCCCGGCATAGGCAACGCCCCGATGATAAAGGCAAACAGGGGAACAAATATTTTCACCGAGAAAAAAGAAGAAAAACTTTCTACCATATCTTCGAGAAATCCCGATACTTTTAAGAGGTCCGCAAAATACGTAATAGTGACAACTATCAAAATCAAGTAAATTGTTTCCTTGTTTCTCGCCGTATTTAATAAAGATTCCGGAACTTTGAGCAACCCTGCTTTTAAGGAGAGCAGAATAACCAATGCCGAAGCAAATATGGAAATTCCTATGTTTACTTTTAGTTTTACCAAGATCCCGAGTGCACTTAGGGCTACAAGGAGCACGATAATATCTTTCATACGGGAATTATATAGCAAAGTTTTTTAAAGTAAAATATTTGTTATATAATTGGCTATGCTAAAATTTGAAAAAATCTTGCCTGTCATCAATACAATGATAAGAAAAAAAGCGGAAACGGAAAGAATAAAGCCCGATATGATATCGGAAGCGGTGGAAATTCTCAAAGAAATCAAACCGGATTTTTTTGTCGGTAATAATATTCCTGAAGCATCATATTTTATCGGCACTCCTCTTGAAGAGGCAGGTATCAGAATCGAGGGAAAACCGTTTCCCGATGAATATATTGCTATTGCAACCGACGGTTCCGCAATCGCTCCCGATCCCGACTTTGCGTTTTACTATTATTTGATAAACATAGGTTATGTTTCGATAAGATACGGGGCGGAACATTTTTTCAAAGCGGATTCGATTCCTCAAATTTTTTATGAGGATAAAGATCTCTATGAAGTAATCGGAGAAAATCCGTATCTCATAAAGGGAGAACTCCTTCAGGCAAAAATGCTTTTAAATGAAAGCAAAGTGCTTTCGCAGAAAATTGAAGAATGTTTAGCAAGTAAAATCCCTATTATCCCGCTAATAGACGGCACATTGATTCAGTGGGAAATAAAAGGAAGAGACGAAGAGTATAAAAGGCATTTTATAAAGAGTTTTGAGTCTTTGTTTAAGAAATCCGAAGAGTCCGGAATACCTGTTGCAGGCTATATAAGCGGCTCGCACTCGAAAGACGTTGTGGGTTTGATAAAATACTATCTTCAAACAAACGGGATCCCGGAAGAGGAGATAAAAAAGTTCGATGTTTTGGAAGACACTGACGTCTTCGGAAAGATGCTCTCTTACGGGGAACGATCTGCGGTTTTTATGAGCAATGTGCCCATTCTTAAATATTATTCCGCGCCTATTTGTTTTTTTTATCTGAATGTGGGAAGTGAGATTGCAAGAATCGAAATTCCGTATTTTGTTGTAGGGAATGCAAAAAACGGAATATTCGAAGAGATCTTGCCCGTACAAAATTTAATTCTGAGTCAAGCGGAAAAGGGTATGGGTTACCCCATTGTTTTAAAAGAAGCGCACGAACAAGCGGTGATAAAAAACGGGGATAAATTTACCCTGGAAAATCTTTTAAAGGAAAAACTTTTGGAGAGAGGCATATTTTTTACCGGAGATGCAAAACTGTTTTTCAAAAAAACGAGAGGTATATAATGGAAAAAATTGTAATCTGCAGGTTCGGAGAGATAGGGACAAAGGGCAGAAGAGCACAGGTAAAATTAAAACATAACCTTAAATTGCACATCGAGAAAATTCTTCCGGGCGTTGAAGTTTTTGTGGAAGGCGGCAGGATTATTGTAAAAGGAAAAGAAATCGACATTGAAAAACTTTTATACATACCGGGAATTGTTAGCATAAGTCCGGCAATAAAGTGCGATAAACACATAGAAAGAATTAAAGAGGCCGCTTTGAAATTTGCACTGAAAAAATTAAAAGAGAATCCGGGAATAAAAACATTTGCGGTAAGAGTGCAGCGCCTTGACCCTTCATACCCGATAAAAAGCCCCGATGCCGAACGCGTAATAGGGGGCGCCGTAAAAGAGGCTACAAATCTTACTGTTAATCTTACGAACCCGGATTTATTTGTTGGAGTTGAGATACTGAAAAGCGGTGCTTATATTTACTCTGAGAAGATTAAAGGTGCGGGGGGACTTCCTATAGGGGAGCAGGGAAGAGTGGTTGCCTTGCTTTCGGGCGGTATCGACTCCCCTGTTGCCGCGTTTTTAATGCTTAAAAGGGGAGCGCGTATTACGTTTGTTCATTTTGAAAAATCGGAATCCGAACTCGAACAAGTTAAAAAATTATTCGAACATTTCAAGGGATTTGACCCGAAAACCAAACTGATCGTCGTGGAGCATAAAGAGTATTTGAAAAAAGTTTCCGGGATTCTTGCAAAGGAAAACAGATTAAGGTATTTATGCATCTTTTGTAAACATCGAATTCTTTCCGAGGGTGTACGTATAGCACGAAAAATTGGGGCGGAAGGCGTTGTTACCGGAGACTCACTTGGCCAAGTTGCAAGTCAGACGTTAAGGAACATCAAAATTATACAAAAGGGCATCGATATGCCGATATACAGGCCTTTAATAGGCACTGACAAAACAGACATCGAAACACTCGCAAGAAAAATCGGCACATATAAAATTTCAATTGAAAATCAGTCGCCCTGCGATTTTGTTCCGAAACATCCTGTTCTTAAAGCGAGGGAAGAAGAATTTGAAAGGCTTAAGAAAATTATTGAGCGAGAACTTGGGGAATGACGTCAAAGGAACATACATCCTCCTTATGGAACTCAGGCAGAGAAAAACCATCCGGATAGGAAAGTTGGGGAAGTTTTTATTTGAAAAAGGAGAATACCTATATATCGGGAGCGCAAAAGGAGGCTTCCGAAAAAGAACAATGCGGTATTTTACTAAAATAAAGCATAAGAAATGGCATATCGACTACTTATTAGAATATGCCGAGCCAAAAGGGATTTTTTTCTTTGAAGACTATTTTGACGAAGAAAATCTTGCCCTAACAACGGAAAATCTTTATGATCCGTATATAAAAGGCTTTGGTGCAAGCGACACTCATTCGAAAACTCATTTGTTTTACAGGAGGGAGGAAAAATGAAAGACATTATAATTACGATTCTGATTTCTTATTTTATCGGGGCAATCCCGGTAGGCTACATAGTGGGCAAAATATTTTTTAAAACGGATATTACCAAAAAGGGAAGTGGAAATATCGGGTTTGCAAATGTTGCACAGCATCTTGGATTGAAAGCGGCATTCGCC
>Ga0256842_1000835_pt1 | contig 26643 bp, 30 predicted proteins | sample 4559240metaG_FD_185973 | JGI IMG/M metagenome (GOLD analysis project Ga0256842, IMG submission 185973) | Hydrothermal vent microbial communities from Guaymas Basin, Mexico - 4559-240 | ecosystem: Environmental > Aquatic > Marine > Hydrothermal vents | place: Mexico: Guaymas Basin | collected... | reverse complement strand
TTCTTAGTGGTGGCTTTAGAGGGAGGGTCACACCTAGCTCCATTTCGAACCTAGCAGTTAAGCCTCCCATCGCCGATAATACTTATCCTGTCTGGATTGGGAATGTAGGTCGTCGCCTCTTTGAATTCTTCTCCTTTTAATCCAATTTTATTATCAATTACTTACATTTTAAATATTATTTAGATTATTAAGTTTTATAAAAACTTCTATATGTTAAAACCTATTAACGATTTATTTATTTTATTTAAGTATAATTTGTAAATTTATTTCAATCTATAAGGAAAAAGATGATTAAAAAAAGTATTAAAATTGCTGTAACTTCACTTCTATTAGTTACTATTGGTAACGCTAGTGAGAGTTATGGAACTGTAAATGGTGAAAAGATAACAAAAGAAGAAATTACTCAAGTAATGGGTTCACAAGCTATGCAGTTTGATACACTTGATGCTAGTATGAAAAAAAGAGTTATTGATATGCTTATTGATAGAAAACTTCTTGCTCAAAATGCTTCTAAATCAGGTTTAGAAAATAGTGATTCGTATAAAAAGAAACTTGAAGCAATAAAAAAAGATTTACTTTTAAATGTATGGATGGAAGAAGAGGCTAAAAAGATAGAGAAGAGTACAACAGAAGCTGATTTAAAAACTTTTTATGAAAAGAATAAAGATAAGTTTACATCTCCTGCACAACTTAATGCTAGACATATTTTAGTTAAAACAGAAGATGAGGCAAAAGATATTATTAAAACTCTTAGTGGTGCAAAAGATATTAAGGCAGAGTTTATTAAAGTTGCTAAAGAGAAGTCAACAGGACCTTCAGGTGCAAATGGTGGTGATTTAGGTTGGTTCCCTTTAAATAGAATGGTTCCAGAGTTTAGTAAGGCTGCTGATAAATTAAAAAAAGGTGAATTTACAAGAGAGCCTGTAAAAACTCAATTTGGTTATCATATTATCTATCTTGAAGATAGAAAGAGTGCAGGTGAGAAAAAATTTGAAGAGCTAAAAGAGCAGATTAAAGCTCTTGTTAATAGAGAAAAATTCAATAAACTTATTGAAGGAACTGTTAAAAAACTTAAAAAAGATGCTAAAATTGAGTTAAAATAAGAATAAAACGGGATTTAGATATTTTATATTTTAAATCCCATACTAATATTTTTATCAAAACTACTACCTAACTCTTTTTCTATCTCTTCTAAAAAGTCTTTTATTTTAAAAACACTCTCATCTCTAATAGCTACTTTATAAGCTGTATTTCTAATAATTAGATTTATCTGTCCACCTGTAAGTTCATATTTTGATAGCTCTTCAACTTCAAAACCCTCTTCATAATCGGCATTTTCAGGTAACATAAAGTGCCATAATCTTTTTCTCTCTTTTTTATTTGGTTTTTTAAATTCAATTTTGTAGTTAAATCTTCTTGAAAAGGCTTTATCTATATTATCTAATAAGTTAGTAGTAGCTATTAAAATGCCTTCAAATTTCTCTATCTGTTCTAAAAATATATTTTGCATTTGATTGTGCATTTTATCAGCACTACTACCAATCCCCTCTGTTCTACTACTTAAAAATTGATCTGCCTCATTTAAAAGTAAAATTGGGTCAACTTTTGCCTCTTTACTAAGAGTTTTAAAATCATCAAAAATCTTTCTAACATTCTTTTCACTCTCTCCTATATACATTGAGAGTATTTTTGAACAATCAAAACTTAGAACAGGTCTTTTAAGGGTCTTTGCCAAACTAACAGCTGTCATAGTTTTTCCAGTTCCTGCACTTCCATAAAAGATAATTCTTGCATCTATTCCTTTTCTTTTATCTTTTATACCCCATGCTTTTAATTTGGCAAATACCTCTTTATCTAGCTGTTTTATAATAGTATCTAGTACCTCTTTTGTTTTTGGGTGTAGGACTACATCATTTAAATCTGTGGTTGGTTTTATAAACTCAAATATCTCTTGCTCTTCTACAAGTTTATCTAGTTTTAGTTTAGTAACCTTTTTCTTTTTATTTGGGTGTATAATCTTTTGTAGAATATCCTCTTGAAGATAGAAAGAACGGCTAATTCCACCAAACATATTTAATATCTCTTCATAATCAATTATCTCTTCACTAATAAGTTTTGAGCCATCTTCTAATAATGCTCTATTTCTAATCTTATCATACTCATCAAGAGATATAAGTTCAATTAGAGTATTCATATCTCTAAATTGCCCCTCTCCTCCAGAGTACTCCTCTTTCAATAAAGCCAAAAAGATTTTCTGTTCTCTATCATCAAGCTCTTTCTCTTTAAAGAACTCCTCTACAACAATAGGTTCATCTGTTATTTTAAGTCTCTCTTCTATTCTTTTACTTAAAAGTATAAGTTTATTTTTTAGCCGTCCAAGGCTTAATGAGCTATCTGTAAAACCATCTTTAGATATAGACATCTTATGTAAAAGCTCTATAACATCAAATTGGTCTTGTAGATACTCTAAATGGTCAGTATATGGTTTTATCTCTGGAAGTGCTACCTCCATTGAACCCTCTTCAAGAAGTCTAAGTAGAGATATACTAGGGGCTACAGATGTATTTAAAATCTCTAGTTTTGAGACCTCTTGAATTTTTATTTGACCAAAACTTATCTGAACTATCCAACCTAAATCCATAAGCCGTTTAACTATTGAGAGATTTTTAAGATACTCATACCCCTTAAATTTAAAACACTCTTGTAAAATATCAAGTACAGGTGTCTCTTCTATACCTTTTACAAATCTTTTACATACATACTGTAATACTTTTACTTCTTCTGGTAAGCATTTTAAATCTTTATATATTTTAGCTGTTTCAACTTTTTTAACCTCTATAAAATCTATGAGATGTTTCAATAATATATCCATTCATAAAAATCTATGCAAACTTAGTAAAAAACTTGTTATAGTCTAATAAAGTCTATAATTAGACTTTTTAACTAAATTACATGAAATACAATTATATACTCTTTTGCTTAGTTTTAAAGATGGCTCTATAAATAATGTATCTATCAATTATGATAGATATATTCGATGTGCAGAAGATAATAAAAAGTAGTTATCTACCTGTATAACTATATAGTAAAGCTTTTTTTAGTTTTGCAAATATAGCATATCTATCTTGAGGACAGATAGAGAAACAGCCGTGACTTCGTCCACCATAATTTACATATTTAGCAGGGTGAAGAACAATATCTCTTCCACCCATTCTAGGAGGGTACCCTACTTTTCTATTAATTCTCTCTAAACCTTTAACTGAAAGATACTTATAGTGTTTCTTTTTTGTTTTTCTTACTTTTGAACCTACTTTAAAAAATCCATAAGGTGTCATATTTGTATTTCTTCTATTACTAGAGTGTTTAACTTTTCCACCTAATGCACCAGAATATTTTCCGTGAGCTACTTTATGTCTATATACAGCTCCATTTTTTAAATTTATAATATATAATCTCTTATCTCTTGCAGTTTTTGTATAATCTGCAATAGCTAAATATTTTGAAGACAACCCTTTTTTAACTCTATTTTTTTTGTAAAAAGCAAATGCTTTTTTTAAGGCTCTTCTACTAATATTAGTTTTTTTTAAAACTTTTCTATATATTCTATCAAGATTTCTTGGCAGTTTACTACTATGTTTAACAACTTTTCTCTTTTTAACTTTATGCTTTTTTATTTGTTTAACTGTTTTTTTTGTACTATGTTTAGTAATATTCGGTTTATATGGATTAAAATAGGTCTCTTTTGCAGATAGAGTTATATTAAAAAGTGTTAAGATGATAAATATAGAAATAGTTGATTTCATTAGTTTCCCCAATATTTTTTATTATTAAAAAAATTTTGAAATATTAGGGAATTTTTAGTTAAAAAGTGCTGAATTGTTATATTTTCTATCATTTTTTGGCTAATTTTTTAGAAAAACATATTTTTTAAATAAACAGAATATAATAGACTCCAAATCCTGTAATAGCTGTTAAAATTATGGCTATATATGTAATATTTGCTAACTTTTTATGATAAATAGAAAATTTACCAGGTAATTTACCTGCATTTAGTGCTTTTAAAGATAGATAAAAAAGTCTTCCCCACAAAATAATAGCAATAGTTATATGAAAAGTTAAAAAGCCAATAACAAAACTATCTGCAATATCTGTATATGTTAAATATTTTTTTATTCCACCATCTAATCTAACACCAAACTCAAAAAATGTTACAACTAATATAGTAGTAATAAATAGTGCTATTTGTGTTAGTTTATGTAATCTATACTTTTTTTGTTTAGCAAGTAAAATACTTCCATATAATAAAAAAGGGAGTAAAACCACAATAGTTGTTACAATATCCATAAATAGTGGTGCTTTTGTTCCTAAAAAACCTGTTTGAAACATAATCTATCCTAATTTTGATTTTTGCTGATTATAGTTAAAAATTCTTATATTGAAGAGAAAAATTGATATTATTCGCTTAATAAAAAAAGGAGATAAAATGAAATTTGTTTCAATTGTAATTGGTAGTAAAAGTGACTATGAGGTAATGAAAGAGTGTGCAGAGACACTTAAAAAGTTTGGTGTTCCTTATGAGCTTATTATATCATCGGCACACAGAAGTCCAGAGAGAACAAAAAACTATATGAAAGAGGCAGAAGCAAAAGGCGCACAAGTGTTTATAGCAGCAGCAGGAATGGCAGCCCATTTAGCAGGAGCATTAGCATCAGCTACAACTAAACCTGTAATTGGTGTACCAATGGCAAGTGGAGAGTTAAGAGGAGAGGACGCACTTTTAAGTACTGTTATGATGCCTTCTGGTATGCCTGTTGGAACGGTAGCTATTGGAAAAGCAGGTGCTGTAAACTCAGCATATTTAGCAATTCAAATTATGGCACTACAAGATGATGAGCTTAAAGTAAAACTTCAAGAAGATAGAGTAAGTAAAGCTAAAAAGGTGGAATTAGACTCATCTACTATAGAGGTTTTGCTCTAAGGAGTTTAGTATGAAAGAGATAAAAAAGAGACAAAAGAGTGTAGTTCTATTTACTACACCTAGTTGTGTATGGTGTACAAGAGCAAAAAGTTACTTTAGACAAAATGGTATTAAATTTAAAACCATTGATATAACCAAAGATAAAAAAGCAGGTGAAGATTGTGTAAAACATGGCTGTAGAGGTGTACCTATTGTTTTAATTGGTGGAAGCAGATGGATTTGTGGATTTGACCAAGCCAAAATTGAGAAGAGTTTGGGGATATAAATAATAATGACATTTAAATCAAAAGATAGTGGAAAATTCTCAGGCGTTTCTAATAACAAAATCTGCTTAACAGAGAGTGAATATCAATGGAAACAATTAAATTTATCTAAAGAAGGATATTTTAACATAGTGCCTCTAAAAGATAATACATTATGTATAACTCCACTATATGTTAAAGATGGTGAAAAATTGTATTTAGAAAAGATAGACTCTACAAATCAAAATCAATTATGGAAAATAGAAGAAGATTATTTAATAAATAAATTAGAACTAGAAAAAGAAAAAATAAAAAAGATGTGTATAGATGTGTGTTGTGAAAATAAAAATAGTGGTACACCTATAATTATTTATCATAAAAAAAAGTCTAATGCTACAAATATTAAAAATCAACAATGGGATATAAATTAATGAACCAAAATAGCTTAACATTTACCCAACTACTACTAAAACTACAAGAGTTTTGGAGCAAACAGGGTTGTAATATAGTTCAACCCTACGATATACCAGCTGGAGCTGGAACTTTTCACCCTGCTACACTTTTAAGAAGCTTAGACTCTAAATCGTGGTCAACAGCTTATGTCGCTCCATCAAGAAGACCCACTGATGGAAGATATGGAGAAAATCCAAATAGATTAGGGGCTTATTATCAGTTTCAGGTACTTATAAAACCATCTCCTGATAACATTCAAGAGCTTTATCTGAAATCTTTAGAGTATTTGGGATTGAACTTAAAAGAGCATGATATACGATTTGTAGAGGATAATTGGGAGTCTCCAACACTTGGAGCTTGGGGGCTTGGCTGGGAGGTTTGGCTTGATGGAATGGAGGTTACACAATTTACCTATTTTCAACAAGTTGGAGGTATATCTTGTGACCCTGTAGCAGTTGAGATTACTTATGGAACAGAGAGACTTGCTATGTATCTTCAAGGGGTTGAGTCTGTATTTGATATTGTTTGGAATAGGCAAGGAGATAATATTACAACTTATGCAGATGTTCATAAAGAGAGTGAGTATGAATTTAGTAAATATCACTTTGAAGTGGCTTCAGTAGATAAACTTCTTCAAGATTTTGAGAGTGCTTCAAATGAGTGTAAATTGTGTTTAGAAAAAGAGTTACCACTTCCTGCTTATGATGAATGTATGAAAGCAAGTCACGCTTTTAATGTTCTTGATGCTAGAAAAGCAATATCACAAGCTCAAAGACAAAACTATATTTTAAAAGTAAGAGAACTTGCTATTGGGTGTGCAAAACTATATAAAGCACAAGAAGAAGAGAGAGACAGAAGAGTTAAAGGCAATTAGATACTATATAATTTCTCTACTCTCATTTTATCTATATGGAGCAGATATTAGTTTTAATTCATATTGGTTAAAACTACTACATTTCAAAAATGGAGTAAGTGAGATAGATGATAAATCTTTTTTTCTATCTCCATTAGGAGATGTTTCCCCAAAAGATGAGCTAATAGCTACTCTAAAATCTATAGAAGATAGTGATTATAGAGATATAAACTCAACTCAATGTAAATTTCCAGCTAGAACTAGATGGTTAAAAGAGCAGTTTCCATCTAAAAATATAAAAGAGTGTAAATATTTAAAAGAGCATTTGAGGGAGTTAAATTTTAAAACACTCTATTTAGTATATGCCTCATCATATATAAATGCCCCAGCTTCCATGTTTGGTCACTCTTTTTTAAGATTTGATAGAGATAACTCTACCCCTCTTCTCTCTTTTGCACTAAACTACTCTGCACAAATTAGTAAAGATACAAATCTATTACTATATGCCTATAGAGGTTTATTTGGTGGATTTAAAGGAAAATATATTATTACTCCATATTATGAAATGGTAAAGATTTACTCCAATATGGAAGAGAGAGATATGTGGGAGTATAGACTAAATTTAACTCTAAAAGAGATAGAAAAAATTACACTTAGTATAATAGAGATGCAAAGATACCAATCTAGTTACTATTTTACATCTAAAAATTGCTCTTATAATCTTTTATGGTTTATTGATTTAGCAAAAGAAGATTTAAATTTGGTAAATGAATTTAATTATATTGTTACACCAATGGATATAATTAAAGCATTAAAAAGAGAAAATCTTATAACTAAATCTATATATAGACCATCTAAAAGAAGTAAAATAGAGGCTAGATTTAATAAAATTAGATCTAAAAATATAGCAAAAAAGTTTTTAGAAAAAGAGGATATATCTTTAATTAAAAATTTAAAAGAAGAAGAACAGGCTAAAATATTGGATTTAGCTATTTTAAAAAATAAACCAAAAATAGAGACTTTAAAATATAGAAGTCAAATAGATATTAAAAAGAGTGAATTAAATATTACAAAAACTAATCCTATAAAGTCTAATTTAGCATCAAAATTAATACTTTCATCATCTTTTATAGGTGGAAGAGTTGCTTATCATGATATATATGATATAGATTACGATTTTAATAAGGGAAAATATATCTCTTTTTTTGATTTTTTAGTAAAAAAAGGAAAATTAGAAAAGTTAGATTTTATAAAAATAGACTCTATATCACCAAATAGTGGATTATCTTCTCCTCTATCTTGGGGCTTAGGTATTGGATTTATAGATAAATCTTTTCAAATAGAAGCAGATATTGGAAAAAGTTATAACTTTTTAGATACTCTATTTTTTCTAAAACCATCAATTAAACTAAGAGATAGATTTAAATTTGGTTATAGAGTGGGATTTTTAAAAAGTATAGATAAAACAAAAATTGGAATGGTTAGTGAAAATGGAAAAGAGTTTAAATCTTTTATAACTTATCAGATAGAGGAGAATTTTGCTCTTCATCTATCTAATTTAAAAAAAGAGAATTATTTAACTATTTTTTATTATTTTTAAGAGTCAATTAAATTATAAAGTTCTACTATCTCTCTATCCCAAATATCACTATTAATAGTCTCTAAAATAAGAGGAATATTATCCATTCTACTATCATTCATAATAAACTTAAATGTGTCCCAACCAAGTTCACCTTGACCTAATGAGTGGTGTCTATCTACTCTACTGCCTAGTTTTGGTTTAGAGTCATTAAGATGCATTCCACAAAGATATTTAAATCCTACTATTTTTTCAAACTCACTCATAGTTTTATTATAAGTCTCTTTAGTTCTTAAATCATATCCTGCTGTAAATGTGTGACATGTATCTAAACATACACCAACACGAGATTTATCTTCTATTTTATCTATAAGGTGTGCTAAATGTTCAAATTTATAACCTAAGTTTGTACCTTGTCCCGCTGTATTTTCTATTACAAGTTTTACTTTTAAATTTTTTGTAGCCTCTATTGCTATATTCATAGATTCAGCAATTAAATCTAAACAGTTAAGTTCAGCCTCTATAATTTTATCTGCATATTTTGGGTCTCTTTTCCCAACTTTAACCAAATGGCTACCAGGGTGAAAATTGAGTAATTCTAACCCTAATTGGTCACATCTTTTTAACTCATCTATAAACGCATTTCTTGATTTTTCTAATTTTTCCGTGTCAGGACTTCCAAGATTAATAAGATAACTATCATGTGGAAGTACATGTTTAGGAGATATTTCACTCTTTTTAAGATTACTCTTAAAACTCTCTATCATTTTCTCTTCCAATGGTTTTGCTGCCCACTGCCTCTGATTTTTAGTAAACATAGCAAAAGCTTTTGCTCCTATTTTCATGGCATTTATAGGAGCTTTATCAACTCCTCCACTAACACTTACATGCGCACCTACAAATTTCATTTAGCTCTTACCTCTATTTTAATTTTATTTATTTTATCATTAAAGATTTTATGCTTCTTTTCTACAGAATATGTTATATCATACTCCTTATCTTTTTTAATTTTTTGGGTAAAGCCGTTACTATTTTTTTCTAAATTTTTTCTATTAAAAATTGGCTCTCCTTTAAATATATTTTCCAAAATAGTATCAGGATAAGAGGAGACAAGCATTTTTTTATTAAATTCACTCTTTTCCATACACTCAAATGTGGACATACAGACATTCATTCCATTAATATCTAATGAAAATAGTGGTTGTCCTATTCCATAAATCTCTACTTTTACAAAAGAATCACCCCTATATATAAATCCCATATCAGCATATTTCATTTTAGGTGTTTTAAATATAATATAAGCACTCTCTTGATTGTTTTCTTTTACAATATTTTTACCAGTACACCCAGATATTAATAGTACAGAAAGAGTAATAAATATCTTTTTTAACATAATAAAAATCCTTTTTTTTGGGAGTATATCATAAATTTTAAAATAAAAATATATTTTTATTCAGTTTAATAATTATTTAAGGTTAATTTGTTATAATTTCGTCCACAAGTTGTTAATGGCCCCTTCGTCTAGCGGTTAGGATCCATGGTTTTCATCCATGTTACAGGAGTTCGAGTCTCCTAGGGGTCACCATTTTCACACTTGTCTCCTTTATGTTTAGTGGCCCCTTCGTCTAGCGGTTAGGATCCATGGTTTTCATCCATGTTACAGGAGTTCGAGTCTCCTAGGGGTCACCACTAAATATCTATTTCTCCCTTTTATAATTCTTTTGTCTAGCATAAATTTTAAAAGTTTTTCCTAAAAAGAATATACCAAAAATTAATAAAGAAACTTTAGCAAAAATATTCCACTTAGTTATATTAAAATCCACCATTATTATTGATAGAATAAGCCAAACAATAGTAAGTTCAGCCAATAAAAAAATAATAGGTGTAATATAATGTTTCCTTCTTCTTTCCTGTCTATCTTCACCATTATATATACGCAATACTATCTCCTTATACTTCTAAATTAAATAAATATTATATCATAATAGATATTTAAAAAAATGATATAGGAGAGTTATAATTTCTCCATATCCTTAATAGTAGCAAGTAAAGCACCTAGTTTATTTTTAACCTCTAGGTATTCAAGTTCTGGAATGGAGTCGGCTACAACTCCTGCTCCTGCTTGAAGCGTAATTGAGTTTGGTTTTATAAGAGATGTTCTTATAGCTATAGAGCTATCCATCTCTCCATTAAAGGCAAAGTATCCAATAGCACCAGAGTAGAAGCCTCTCTTTAAACCTTCATACTCTGCTATTAGTTCCATTGCTCTTATTTTCGGCGCACCCGTCATTGTTCCTGCTGTAAAGGTAGCACAAAATAGGTCAAAAGCATCTTTTCCACTATCTATAATAGCTTCAACATCACTAACCATGTGCATAACATGAGAGTATCTCTCTACTCTCATCATATCAGTGACTTCAACACTTCCTGTTTTTGCTACTCTTCCTACATCATTTCTACCTAAATCTATAAGCATAAGATGTTCTGCACACTCTTTTGGGTCATTTAACATCTCTAGTTCTAACTCTTTATCTCTTGCATGGGTTTTACCTCTTTTTCTTGTTCCTGCTATTGGTCGAAGAAGTATCTCTCCATCGGTTAATCTAACCATAACTTCAGGAGAAGAGCCACATATTGAAAAATCCTCATAATCTAATAAAAATAGATAAGGAGAAGGGTTTTTAGAGCGAAGAAGTCTATAGAAACTTAATGGGTCAATTTCACCTTTTTGTGTATATCTATTAGATAATAGAATTTGAAAAATATCTCCACTTCTTATCATCTCTTTAGACTCCACAACAAGCCTCTTAAATCTCTCCTCCTCTATAGAGTACTCTCCTTCTCCATCTAATATAGCTCTCTTTAATGGTTGAGGTTTAGATAGTTCATTTAGAGTCAACTCTATATCTTTTATCTCTTTTGAATAATTATCATCGTTTTGAATAATTGTAAGAGTGGCACTCTTATGAGAAAAAGCTAAAATAATAGAGGGTCTAACTAAGTCTAAATCGGGAGTATTGAGAGGGTCTTTTAGATTATCCATATATGGCTTTAAAACAGGCTCAAATACTTTAACCATATCATAACCTATAAAACCAATAAAACCATCTACAAATGAGAAACCAACCTTAGAGGCTAACTCTTTATATTTTTCTTGGTCTAGTTTTTTATAGTACTCTTGTAAAAATCTGAAAGGGTCACTCTCTAATTTTTCTACATCTCCATCTATATTTGTATAGTATGATTGGTTATCTCTATATACAACTCTCTCTTTAGCTCCAATAGTAATAAATGAGAAGTTACCATCACTGCTATTTACTACGCTTTCAAAAAGCATAGTAATTTCATTAGGGAAAAGCTTTTTAACTTTTCCATACATTGCAACAGGAGTTAACTGGTCAAAAAGTATCTGTTTAATCATTTAACTACTTAATCTTTGTAATATACGCAGACTTTGAAATAGTAGCTCTTACTTTTGCTAAATCATTTTGAGCATCTTTTTGACTAAAATATGGTCCTACTAATACTCTAGTTAATTCACTATCTTTTATATGTGAAGTTTTATATTTTAGATGATTTGCTTTAACATTTTTAATTGCACTACTTGGGTCTTTAAATGCACCAACTTTAATATAATACCCTTTTGTAGGTGTTGTAGATGTTTTTTTAGTATGAACAACAGGTTTTTTAGTTGGGACTGGTCTTCTCTTTTTAACATAAGTATCTCTATGAGTTGTATGTTTTACTCTTGGAGTAACATGTTTTTTAACTCTTTTAGTCTCTTTAGGACGATGGTCTCTAAGTGGTACTTTTTTACTTATATTTCTCTCTACTAGTGCATGTTTTACTGCATCATCTGATTTTGCACTATCTGTTCCACGATTAGCAAGTACTGCAGCTGTCCCTAATGCTGCTGTAGTTCCTACTACTGCTGCAGCAGTTGAAACATCACCACCATTTGTTGTATCTGTTATTGAACTAGCTGTTGGAGTAGATATACTTTCGTTATTTTCCCCGTCATTTCCCAAAATAAGTTTTGTTATTACAATAGATATAACTAAAATAATAAAAAGAAGTGCTAGAAGTGTTAATATATTTTTTAGCTGTGCCTTTTTTGAATTGTCATTTTCTTCTATGACAATATCATCTAAATTACCATTTTTCATTCGATTTTAATCTCCATTTTTTTAAAACAGAGTATAACACAAAAAAGGTTATTTAATACCGTAAAATCACATTTTTTTAATAGGAAGTGTTATTTTATTATAATTTATAGGCAAATTTCTATTAGGGAGGATTTTACATCTTTTAGATGACTTAGCTTCTAATATCTGTTCTATTTTATTAATCTCTTTATAAACACTCTCTATACTCATATTTTTAACTGGTATAAAGATTTGTATATGTCTCTCTTTTTTACTTTCATAAGTATAAAACTTCTCTATATATATAGATTTTAAAAGATATCTTAGTAGATGATAGAAGTGGTTACTCTCCTCTTTTTCATACTCTAATACAATATAGTTAATATTGTTCTCTGTTATAAGAGGAAGAGCTACAGTTAGCTCTTTTTTAAGGTGTTGTTTAATAAGTAGAGAACTAGGAGGTTCTTCTACTTTTTTAAATTTACTATATAGAGTTCTATTAGCAAATTTTACTTTTTCAACAATAAAATCTTTTTGAATATAGTAAAATTCACTATCAAACTCTAAATCAAAAATTTTTACTTTCAAGATTAATAAATAGCCTTATCGTAAATAATAAAATTAGAGGCTAACTCTTTCATTTCATCTTTTATTTTGGCATGAAGAGCAGTATCTTCTATATTATCAAGAACATCAGCTATTTTATTAGCAATAATTTTAAGTTCACCCTCTTTCATTCCTCTACTTGTAAGTGCAGCTGTTCCAATTCTAATACCACTTGTTACAAATGGGCTTCTAGTCTCACCTGGAACTGTATTTTTATTTACTGTAATTCCTGCGTCACCCAAAGCTTTATCGGCATCTTTTCCTGAAAAACCTTTATCTAAAAATGATACTAATACTAAGTGATTATCTGTTCCATTACTAACTAGATTATAACCTCTTTCAATTAGAATATCAGCTAATACTTTTGTATTTGCTTTTACCTGTTTAGCGTAATCTTTCCATTCACTACTTAGATTATGTTTAAATCCTACAGCTTTACCTGCTATTACATGAACTAAAGGACCACCTTGAAGACCAGGGAAAATTGCAGAATTTATCTTTTTAGCAATAGCTTCATTATTTGTCATAATCATACCACCACGAGGTCCTGCAAGAGTTTTATGAGTTGTAGTAGTTACTATATCAGCATAAGGGAATGGGCTTGGGTGTTCATCTGCACATACTAAACCTGCAATATGAGCAATATCAGCAAATAGATAAGCTCCTACTTCATCAGCTATCTCTCTAAACTTTTTAAAATCAATCTCTCTAGGATAAGCAGATGCTCCACATACAATAATTTGAGGTTGAACAATTTTTGCAATATCCATTACTCTATCGTAATTGATATATCCATTAAGTTCAACTCCATAAGTGAAACTTTGGTAGTTTTTACCTGAAAAACTTGGTTTACTGCCATGTGTTAAGTGTCCACCATGACTTAAATCCATACCTAAGATTTTATCACCTGCTTTAAGTAAAGCTGCATAAACTGCACCATTTGCTTGACTTCCAGAGTGTGGTTGAACATTTGCATATTTACAATTAAATAGTTCACAAGCTCTATCTATTGCTAACTGCTCTACAGTGTCAGCATTTTCACAACCACCATAATATCTTTTATATGGATACCCTTCTGCATACTTATTAGTAAATACACTACCCATAGCCTCCATTACTGCAGGAGTTGTAAAGTTTTCACTAGCAATCATCTCTAAATGGTCTGTTTGTCGCTCTAACTCTTTATTGATAGCGTCAAAAATCTCTGGGTCAAATTTTTCTATTTCATAACTCATTTTTATCCTTTATCTTTTTTAAGTTCTTTCTGATGCTCTTTTTTTACAAGCATTAACATCAATACAGAACATTCCTTTGCCTTTTTTGGCAGGTTTTAACTCTTCTATTACATCGTGTCCACACTTCTTACAAACCTTAGAAGCATCAACTTTAGGTGTCTCGACTACAGTTTCAGGTCTCATAGCAGGAAATAAAAGTACATCTCTAATTGTATGTTTATTTGTTAAAAGCATAATTAGTCTATCAATTCCTATTCCCTCACCTGCTGTTGGAGTCATACCGTGACTTAAAGCTTTTACAAAGTCCGTGTCCATGTGCATAGCTTCATCATCACCTGTTGTCTCTTTTGCTTCAACTTGTGCTTTAAATCTCTCATATTGGTCTATTGGGTCATTAAGTTCACTAAATCCATTTGCTATCTCTTTTCCTGCACAAAATAGTTCAAATCTCTCTGTAATATCAGGATTACTATCACTTCTTCTTGCAAGTGGCGATATATCTATTGGATAATCTGTAATAAAAGTTGGATTAATAAGTTTTGCCTCTACAAACTCATCAAATAGTTCAGCTTGAAGATACCCTAAAGTTAGATTATCATCAACTTTAATATTTCTCTCTTTTAAATATGCTAAAGCTTTTTCTCTATCGGTTGCTATCTCTCTTGGAACTTCACCAAGTTCTACTATTGAGTCTATCCATGAGATTTTAGTAAATGGAATAGTGAAATCTATCTCCATATCACCATAAGTCAACCTTTTATCTAAATTTAATTTCTCAAATAGATAATTAAATAATTCTTCTGTTATCTCCATTAACTCTTTATAAGTATGATATGCCCAATAAAATTCAATAGATGTAAATTCAGGATTATGAGTCGCATCAATTCCCTCATTTCTAAAGTTTCTATTAATCTCAAATACAGCTTCCATTCCACCAACAATTAATCTCTTAAGATAAAGTTCAGGAGCAATTCTTAAATATCTATCAACGCCTAAAGCATTATGATATGTTGTAAATGGTTTTGCATTAGCTCCCCCAGGTATTGGATGCATCATAGGAGTTTCAACCTCTAAAAATCCCTTATCTTCAAAAAATCTTCTAATAGATGAGACTATTTTAGACCTCATTATAAATGTCTCTTTTACATCAGGATTTACTATCATATCAAGGTATCTCTGTCTATATCTAAGCTCTTGGTCTTGAAGTCCATGGAACTTTTCAGGTAGTGGAGATATAGCTTTAGAGACAATATTAACTTCCAAACAGTGAAGAGTAAGCTCACCTGTTCCTGTTACAAATGGGTACCCCACAGCCTCAATAATATCACCAACCTCAAAAAGTCTCTTTACAACGGTATTATAGTAACCTTCAGGTAAATCATCACGATTAAAATAGAGTTGAACTAAACCATCACCATCTTCTATCTTAGCAAAAGAGGCTTTTCCCATAATTCGTATAAATTTAAGTCGTCCTGTTAATCTATATCTTTTGCTTTCATCTTTTTTCTCCTCTGCATCTATATTATGAACATAATCACACTCTTTTAAAAATGAGGCAGATGGTGTTCCCTTTTTAATATGGTTAGGATATGGATTAATTCCCTCCTCTCTTAACCTATCTGTTTTTTTAATTCTCTCTTGAATATATTGATTTTCAAATATCAAGGTAACTCCCTATAATTTAATTTAATTTTTAGCTCTCTTTTTAGCCTGACAATCTTTACAAATTCCTGTAATTTTCATAATATGATTTGTCATTTTAAAGTTGTGCTTTTTGGCAATAAGCTCTTGTTGTCTCTCTATAGTATCATCAACAAACTCTTCAATAGCTCCACACACAATACATACTAAATGGTCGTGATGTTCTCCAAGTCCAAACTCATACTTTTTACCCTTTGCCCCAAAAGATATAGAGCTTACAATATTGGCATCTTCTAGTAATCCAAGAGTTCTATAGACTGTAGCAATTCCTAATCTTACATTAGGATAACTTTTTTTAATAAGATTATAAATATCTTCGGGTGTAAAATGCCCTTGATTATTATATATAATCTCTAAAATCAACTCTCTCTGTTTTGTATATTTTAGACTATTTGACCTTAGTAGTTTTTTGAATATTTCAAGTACCTCTTTATAGGTTAAAATCTGATTTATCATACTATTACTATTCTACTATTTTGTTTGATTGCTATCTAAGTCTATAGCACTTAGATTTATATCTTTAGTTGTACTATTTGACTCTTTAGTTATATTTTTATCTCTATTTAATAAATCATTTCCAACTTCAATAAATAGAGGAAAGAGTTTACTGTTTTCATAATGTTTAGACAATTTTTGAGATAGAAAATCTGATTTTTCTATTCCTATAAATACTATAGAGAATATTGCAATATATCTAGCAATAGTTATTAAATAACCTAAAAATCTACTAATAATATCTATATCATTTGATGAGGCTTTATTTATAATAGAAGATATAAAGCTAAAAAGTATCCATACAATTAAAAGTGTTGCTATAAATCCTGTTAACTCTAAAGCAGGTTTACTTGTAATTGGATAAATATTACTGTTTATAAAGTTCCCAACATCTACATTTACTCTTGAAGCTAAGGCAACCCCACCAACAAGTCCAATAAAATTTAAAAGCTCATGCGTAAAACCAGTGACTATACCTTTTATACTCAAGAATAGTATAAGCCCAATTATTATAAAGTCAATCGTAGTTAATTCCATATTTTATAGCACCTTATTTTTTTTGGGATTATACCTTAACTTATATAGATATTTCTTTATGTTATCTATCTAAAATTAATTTTTGTTTTTAATTCATCAGGTTTGTTAGCAAACTGTACTGCTATCTCTTTTGTAATAACCCCATTTCTAACAAGTCTCTCTAACACTTGTGTTTGAGTTTGCATTCCCGTTTGACCTTGACCCAATTGCATTTGAGAGTAGAGTTGATGCACTTTATCTTCCCTAATAAGGTTGGCCATAGCGTGATTTGTAATCATAATTTCAGGTGCAGCAACCCTTCCTCCACCATGTTTAGGAAGTAATACTTGTGATACAACAGCTACTAATGATGTAGAAATCATAGCTCGTATTTGTCCTTGTTCATCTCCACTAAATACATCTATAATACGGTTAATAGTTCCAGGTGCAGAGTTGGTATGAAGTGTTCCAAACACTAAGTGACCAGTTTCAGCAGCAGTTAATGCTGCTTCTATTGTCTCTTTATCTCTCATTTCCCCAATTAGTATAATATCAGGGTCTTGACGCATTGCATACTTTAAGGCTTTAGCAAAACTATTGGTATCTGTTCCTGTTTCACGATGAGAAAATACAGACTTTTTATTTTGATGAATAAACTCAACTGGGTCTTCAACTGTAATAATATGTTTATGTTCTGTTAAATTTATCTCATTTAACATAGCAGCGAGTGTAGTTGATTTTCCTGAACCAGTAGGCCCAGTAACTAATACTAACCCTTTTTCTCTTTTTACTAAATCTTTATAAATTTTTGGTGCATCTAAATCATCTAATGATGGTATTTCGGTGGGAATAATCCTAAAAGCTGCTGCAATATCACCTAAAGTTCTATAGTAGTTAGCTCTAAATCTTCCAACATTTGGTATAAGAAGAGCAAAGTCAAGTTCAAGCTCCTCTTCAAATATCTTTTTCTGTTTTTCTGTTAAAAGAGAGTATGTCATCTCCTCAATATCATCACCTGTTAAAATTGGTAAATTAACAGCTTTTAAAGTTCCATCAATACGGATTTGTGGTTCACTTCTGCTAACTAAATGTAAATCAGATGCCCCATGAGAGACAACACTTTGTAATAGTTTTTTTATATCAATAGCCATAAGAGATTATCCTTAAAATTATATTAAATTGTAATTTCTTATTGTACTATTAAAAAATTAAACTATTCTATAATTTTAGGAACTATAAAGAAATCATCTTGTGCATCTGGTGCATGAGATAGTATATCTTTTACAACTTGTGGATTAGAAGATGGTATATCTTCACGCATAGGAGTACCACCTGCTAGAGTTGAAAAAGAGGCATCAAGTTTTGAGGTATCTAACTCTTTAAGGTTATCAACAAAAGCTAAAATCTCACTCAACTGCTCTGCTAACTCCTCTTTTTTATTATCATCTATTTTTAGCATAGATAGTTTTTCAAGATTTTCTAATACTTTGTTATCTATAGTCACACTCTTCCTTTATTATTTATTATTTTAATTTATAGCATTATATATTAAAATAGATTAAGATAATATAGTACAAATTAATAGTAGGAGTCAAATATGATGCAACAACTAGATATGAGTTCAGAAGAGTTTTTACATGAACTAGAGAAGACTAAAAAGTTTACAGATAAGGTGTGTAAACAGTTCGGTTGGGAGTATCACCCAATGGAAGATGTAAATGAGGGTGTTCAATTAGGATTAGCAAGACATAAACTACTTTATGGTAAAAGATTTTGTCCATGTTTTATGGTAGAACCTGATGAGAGTAAACCAGGGAAATATAAGAGTTCAGATAATAGAGTTTGTCCTTGTCCACCTGCTATAAACGATGAGATACCAAATGAGGGAAAATGTCATTGTGGAATATTCTGTACTCCTGAATATGTAAAAGAAAATAGTTAACACTTTAGCTACCTTTATATTGGTAGCTGTTATATAATATTGCTAAATATATCCTTACTGTTTAAATTCTAATTCAATTCAATTTACTCTTGACCAATATCAATTTACATCTAAAATAGTTATGATATTGTTATAACTAAGTTATAATGCTTTTATAACAAACTAACATTTAGGAGGAAGAAGAATGGCTTTGAATAGAAGAGATTTTCTAAAAAGTGCAGCAGCGGCATCGGCTGCAAGTGCAGTAGGAATTGCTGTACCATCTAATCTTGAAGCGGCATCAAATGATGCTCAAAAAGATTGGCGATGGGATAAGGCAGCGTGTAGATTTTGTGGTACTGGTTGTGGGATTATGTTGGCAACAAAAGGTGGAAAAATTGTTGCAGTAAAAGGTGACCCAGCAGCTCCTGTAAATAGAGGATTAAACTGTATTAAAGGTTACTTTAACGCTAAAATCATGTATGGGGCAGATAGACTTAAAACTCCACTTCTTAGAATGAATGATAAAGGTGAGTTTGATAAAAAAGGTAAGTTTAAACCAGTATCTTGGCAAAGAGCTTTTGATGAGATGGAAAAACATGCTAAGAAAGCACTTAAAGCTAGTGGACCTGAAGGGGTTGCTGTATTTGCTTCTGGGCAATATACAGTTATGGAAGGTTATGCTGCTCAAAAGATGATGAAAGGTGGTTTCCGTTCAAATGCTATTGACCCTAATGCTAGACACTGTATGGCTTCTGCTGTTGTTGGTTTCTATCAAACATTTGGTATAGATGAGCCTAGTGGTTGTTATGATGATATTGAGATTACTGATACTATTGTAACTTGGGGTTCAAATATGGCAGAGATGCACCCAATTCTTTGGTCAAGAGTATCTGATAGAAAATTATCTAATCCAGATAAAGTAAAAATTGTAAATATTCAAACTTATACACATAGAACTTGTGATATTGGTGATATTAATATTATCTTCTCTCCAAGTACAGACCTTGCTATTTGGAACTATGTAGCTCGTGAAATTGTAACAAGAGATAAAAAAGGTGGTGGAACAGAAGATATTATTGATTGGGATTTCATTAATGAAAATATTGTTTTCACAGCAGGTCCTGCTAATATCGGTTATGGTATGAGAAGAAAAGGTGATAAGTCTCTAGTTGATGGTAAATATACAGCTAAAGAGATGGAAACAATTTCTAAAGAGATGGAGAAAAAAGTATCTGCAAAAGAAGCACCAGCGTTAGAGCCATTTGGTTATAAAGAGGGTGATATTATGAAAAATACAGCTGGTACTCTTAAACACTGGCATATTTCATTTGAAGATTATAAAAAATCTTTAGAACCATATACACTTGAATATACTGCTAAAATTGCTAAAGGTGACCCAAATGAGGATATTGAAGAGTTTAAGAAAAAACTTAAAGCTCTAGCTGACCTATATATTGAAAAAGGTAGAAAAGTAGTATCTTTCTGGACAATGGGTATGAACCAACACACAAGAGGTACTTGGGTAAATACACTTTCATATAATGTTCACTTTATGTTAAATAAACAAGCTCTTCCAGGAAATGGTGCATTCTCATTAACAGGACAACCTTCAGCTTGTGGTACTGCTAGAGAAGTTGGTACATTCTGTCATAGACTTCCTGCTGATATGATGGTTAAAAATCCTAAACATAGAGCTAAAACTGAAAAAGTATGGGGAATTCCAGCTGGAACTTTAAACCCTGTAGGAAATCAGCATATTATGAAAATCCATAGAGATATTGAAGATGGTGTTGTTAAATTTGCATGGGTAAATGTATGTAACGCTTATCAAGATAGTGCTAGTGCTTCTCACTGGATTAAAGCAGCAAGAGAGATGGATAACTTTATTGTTACATCTGATGGTTACCCTGGTATTTCAGCAAAAGTTTCTGACTTAGTACTTCCAAGTGCAATGATTTATGAAAAATGGGGTGCTTATGGAAATGCTGAAAGAAGAACACAACACTGGAGACAACAAGTTTTACCTGTAGGTGATGCTATGAGTGATACTTGGCAGTGGATGGAATTTAGTAAAAGATTTACAGTTAAAGACCTTTGGGGTGGATATACACTTAGAAATGGTAAAAAATTAGCAGATGTTAGAGCTGATGCTAAAAAATTAGGTTATAACGACGATACAACTATGTTTGATATTCTTTTTGCAAATAAAGGAAAAGAGTATAAAGTTGATATGAATAAATTCCCTCAAAAAGGTTATGATAATACTGAATGTATTGGTGATAGCAGAAATGTTAAAGGTGGTGATGGTAAAGTCTTTAAAGGTTATGGATTTATGGTTCATGAGTACCTATTTGAAGAGTACGCATCATTTGGTAGAGGACATGGACATGACCTTGCACCGTTTGAAGTTTATCATAAAGTAAGAGGACTTAAATGGCCAGTTGTTGATGGTAAAGAGACACAGTGGAGATTTAATGTTAAATACGACCCTTATGCAGCAAAAGCTGTTAAAGAGAGTGGTAGTAAATCAACTCACGCATTCTATGGACCATTGGCTAAAAACTTATTACAAGGTAGCTTAACAGGACCAGATAAATCTAAAGGTAAAAAAGCTCTTAAAAATAAAGCTAAAATCTTTGCTAGACCATATATGGACCCACCAGAAATGCCAGATGAAACTTATGATACATGGTTATGTACAGGTAGGGTACTAGAGCATTGGCATAGTGGTACAATGACAATGAGAGTTCCTGAACTATTCCGTGCTGTTCCTGAAGCTCTATGTTATATGAACCCTAAAGATGCAAAAGCTAAAGGTGTAAAAAGAGGTGAACTTGTATGGGTTGAGTCTCGAAGAGGTAAAGTAAAAGCTAGAGTTGAGACTAGAGGAAGAAATAGACCACCACAAGGATTGGTATTTGTTCCATGGTTCGATGAAAAAGTATTTATTAATAAAGTTTGTCTTGATGCTACATGTCCTATGAGTAAACAGACAGACTATAAAAAATGTGCTGTAAGCATTAAAAAGGTATAAATAGATGGCTAACTCCGACAACAAAAGACGAAAGTTTATGGCAACGACTCTTCAAAGCGTAGGTCTTACGGCTCTTGGTGGATTGTTGTGGAGTGGCTATAGTGATGAGGTAAAAGCATCACCATTAGTACTACGACCACCTGGGGCTTTACCTGAAGAGGATTTTTTAAAAGCTTGTATTAAGTGTGGTTTATGTGCTGAAGCCTGTGAAAATCGTGATAGCAATATAAATAAAGATGGAACTAAAAGAGCAGGAACTTTAAAAATGGCAAAAGGTGGAGACCATAAAATGATTGGTACACCATTTTTTATTCCAACAGAAATTCCTTGTTATATGTGTGATGATATTCCATGTGTTCCTGTCTGTCCATCTGGTGCTTTAGATATGCCAAGTCTCCTTAATAAGAAAGAGGAGCTTGATATTAATAAAGCTCGAATGGGTCTAGCTGTAGTACATAAAGAGTCATGTATAGCCTTTTGGGGAATACAGTGCGATGCTTGTTATCGTGCTTGTCCAATTCAAGGTGAAGCAATTACTATTGAACATCAAAAAAATGAGAGAACAGGGAAACATGCTTTTTTACTTCCTATTGTTCACTCTGATGTTTGTACTGGGTGTGGTCTTTGTGAGAAGGCGTGTGTAACAGAAAAACCAGCTATATTTGTTCTTCCTATAGAACACTCTACTGGAAGAGCAGGTGACCATTATGTTAAAGGTTGGGATGAAAAAGACCAACAAAGAGTAAAAGATGCAAAAGAGATACACACAAAAGATGAGAGAAGTGAAAAAGAGGCTACTGATTATCTTAATATGGGGGTAGAGTATTAATGAAAAATATAAAATATCTTCTTTTAAGAAGAGCAACTCAATTTACGCTTCTTTTCCTCTATTTTGGTGCTAATGCTTATGGTTGGCATGTTTTAGAGGGAACTTTTGGTGCTTCTAGGCTTTTTGGTTTTATTCCTTTAGCTGACCCATATACTGTTTTACAAGTAATAGCTAGTGGATTTATTTTAGGTGCTGATGTTCTTTTAGGAGCTTTAATTATTACACTTTTCTATATGGTAGTAGGTGGAAGAGCCTTTTGTAGTTGGGTATGTCCTATTAATTTAGTAACAGACTTAGCAAATTGGCTTAGACGCAAACTAAACCTTGATAAAGAAGAGGTAAATTATCGTTTTATAAAAAGAAGAGCTAGATATTGGATAATGGTTTTAGGACTTATTGTTTCGGCCGTTGTTGGTATCTCTGCATTTGAAGTTTTAAGTCCTATTACTATTATGCAAAGAGGTATTATCTTTGGATTTGGTGCTGGTATATCTGTTGTTATTGCTATATTTCTTTTTGACCTATTTGGGGTTAAAAATGGTTGGTGTGGACACCTCTGTCCATTAGGGGCTACCTATTCACTTATAGGTAAAAAAAGTATAATTCGAGTTGACCATAATCATGAAAATTGTACTAATTGTATGAAGTGTAAAATAGTTTGTCCTGAAAATCATGTACTACACATGGTTAATAAAGAGAGCATAATGGTTACAGATGGCGAATGTACCAATTGTGGTAGATGTATTGATGTCTGTGATGATAATGCTTTAGAATTTAGTATAAAAAGATATATTAAAAAATAAAATTAAGGAGAGAATAATGATAAGAAAAAGTGTATTAATAGCTTGTTCTATGGTAGCTCTAATCTCAATAGGGTGTGCTGCTAGTAGTGGAACTACAGTAAGTGATGATAGTGAAAAAGCATTAGGTTTAAGAAAGACTGACCTTTATAGTGAAAAATCTGAGACTGCTCCAGTTAAAACTGACTATAGCAGACCAGCACCAGGAACATCTAAAAAGTTTGAAAGAGCTTATGTAAATGCACCACCAATGATACCTCATTCTGTAGAGGGATTATTACCAATTAAACAAGGAAATAATGCTTGTCTTGGTTGTCACATGCCTGAAGTTGCTAAAACTATGAATGCTACTCCAATTCCAGTAAGTCACTTTACTAACTATAGACCAACAACAGTATTTAAGGATGGTGAGTTGGTAAAAGAGGGTAAAAAAGTTGGAATTCAATCAGATGATAAACTAGGAAATACTAGTGATATTAAATTGGCGAAACCTAAAAAATTAAACCACTTATATCAAGGTAGATTTAACTGTTCACAGTGTCATGCACCACAATCAAAAACTAAACCTCTAGTAGATAATACATTTACACCTGATTTTAAAGATGCTTCACTTAAGGGTAAATCAAACTTAATTGATGTTATTAATGAAGGTGTGGATATTAAATAATGGCAAATAGAAGAGAGTTTTTTAAATCTTTTACAAAACCATTAGTTAAAAATCAAGAGGAAGAAATCCTCTTGGTTAGACCACCTTATGGAAAAGATGAGTCTCTTTTTCAGAATAAGTGTCCAACTTGCGAAAGTAAAGATTGTGTCACTTCTTGTGATGAGAAGATTATATTTATATCCGAAGATGGAACTCCAACACTTAATTTTAAGCAAAATGGTTGTACCTTTTGCGATGAGTGTGCAAAAGCGTGTAAAGAGGGTGTTTTATCACTAGAAAATATAGAAACAAGTGAAAAATTAAATGCAATGTTTCGTATATCAATAGAAGGGTGTGTAGCACATCATGGTGTAATTTGCCACTCATGTAAAGAACCATGTATTGATGATGCTATACTTTTTAATGGTATGTTTAACCCTGTTATAGATGAAGATAGATGTACGGGGTGTGGATTTTGTATATCAAGATGTCCTACCCAAGCGATTGATTATAGAGTTTTAAAAATAAAGGAAAATATAGAATGAGTCTGCCCGAAAAATATCCAAAACTTTTTAAAAAGTTAGGAGATAATGATTTAGAACTTAGACATCTACTTGGAGTTGATGAGAATTATGAAGATTATGACTCTGAAGAGTTTGATTTTAATTTTGAAGAGTATAATTTTATTATTTATATTGCTGAACCTATACAAGAGGTATTAGGAGAAGAGAAGATGAGTGAACTTATGGTAAAATTAAGTGAAAACAAGGTGTTTGAGAATTTTAGAGCTGATGAGATAGATTTATATGGTGTTAAAACAACACTAAATGAAGAGAATATAACAGAACTTATATTAAATCAAATAGAAGAGATAATATGAAAAAGATACTACTTACTATTATTTTAAGTGCAGTTGGTTTTGCACTGCCAATAATAACCCCAATATCAACAGTAGAGATAAATGGAACAGCAAAAGATATGGTTTTAAATGGTGATAATCTAGTAATTGCTACAGATATGGGACATATTGAAATTTATAATACTGTAAAAAAAGAAAAAATTAGAGAGATACATATTCCAAATGTAAAAGATTTTATGGGTGATGAGATACCTGCTAGAGTTATGAGTACAGATATTATAGATGGGAAGTATTTGCTTCTTAGTGATAGTGGAAAAAATGGATATACAAATCTATTTATTTATGATAAAAACTTAACTCAAATTCTATCACCAAAAGATAAAGAGGCAATTATAAAGGCTAGATTTATAGATAAAGAGCATGTTCTTTTAGGATATTTAAGTAATGAAGTATCACTTTTAAATCTTAAAACTAAAAAAGAGAGATATAGAGTACAACTTAGTGAGTCTAAATTTTCAGATTTTGCTTTAAATGAAGATAAAAGCAAAGTGGTCTTTGCATGTGAGAGTGGAGTTTTAAATTTAGTTGATGTAAAAAGTGGAAAAGTTATAAAAGAGTTAAAAGGTCAAAATGTTGACAATGTATATAGAGTTGATTTTAAAAAAGATACTATAGCAGGAGCAGGACAAGATAGAAGAGGCTCAATATATAATGCTAGTAATGGAAAAGGTACATATATAGCAGGAGATTTTTTAATCTACTCAACAGCTCTTAGTCCATCTGCCTCAAAAGTAGCTTTTAGTATGGACGAAAAAAACAATATAACTATCTATAATACTTCAAATAAATCAAAAATAGCACTACTTAAAGGTCAAAAGAGTACACTTAATGTTATGATATTTAAAGATGAAAATATACTATTTTCAGCAAGTGATGATAGTACCATTATGGTATGGGATTTAACTAAATAAGGAAGAATAATGAATATTTCAAGTATTGTAGTACAAGCACCATCTAAATATATAGATGAATTAGTAGAGTTATTTAAAGAGTCAGACTATTGTGATTATCACCTACATGATAAAGCAACAGGAAAGATAATTGTAACAGTAGAGGGTGAAGGTGTAGAAGAGGAGATTAAAAAGCTAGTTAAAATCCAAGAACTTCCACAAGTAATGGCTGCCGATATGATGATGACCTATCAAGAAGACCAATTAGATGAAGAGATAAAATTTCTAAATGAACAAGACCCAGTTCCAGATGTACTAAGTCGTGAAGATATTGCAATTAAAGATATTGTTTATAATGGTGACTTAAAAAATAAAGATTTTAAGGGTGGGGTTTAATTTTAAATATAGATAGAGACTAAAAAGAGTCTCTTCTTTTATAGTTTTTATCAATCTCCTCAAAGAAAACTCCATCTTAATTGCGAAAGCAATAAGGTGGAGATGAATTTGAGCTTTTGAGCAAATTATATCAAAAAAGATACTTTTTTTAATAAAAAAAATAGTATAATTATTTTTAACATAAATAAACTATAGAGTAAAGAAGTGCTTTTAACAACAAATATAAAAATCAAAAGTAAAAATAGAACAAAATTAAAAATCATAAAAAGATTAACAACCTGAATTCGATAAAAATTAAATTAATATAAGTCCCATACAAGTATTATTTTGAGAGCTTTTATTAATGGAATTAATAAGTAAAACTCTATCCTTTTCAGTAAAATTAATAGAAGGTTTTTTCTC
>Ga0256842_1000834_pt1 | contig 26655 bp, 28 predicted proteins | sample 4559240metaG_FD_185973 | JGI IMG/M metagenome (GOLD analysis project Ga0256842, IMG submission 185973) | Hydrothermal vent microbial communities from Guaymas Basin, Mexico - 4559-240 | ecosystem: Environmental > Aquatic > Marine > Hydrothermal vents | place: Mexico: Guaymas Basin | collected... | reverse complement strand
GTCCTGGTGGCCATAGGGGAGGGGAAACACCCGATCCCATTCCGAACTCGGAAGTTAAGCCCTCCACCGCCGATGATACTGCGGAACCTAATCCGTGGGAAAGTAGGTAGCCGCCAGGGCGTTTTGCTATGGCACGGGAAGTGGCGCAGTCTGGTAGCGCACCTGCCTTGGGAGCAGGGGGTCGCAGGTTCAAATCCTGTCTTCCCGATAAAAAAAGGCCAGCTAATATTAGCTGGCCTTTTTTTATCCCCAATATTCTAAAATTTTATAAGGGATAATAGATATTTTCCGCTTGGTTATATGGTGTATACATTAATAGGAGTTTATATTCCTTTTAAATTATGTTGACCACTACTCAAAAAAACTACTATTATTAATGATATAAGACATGCTTTTTTTACCCTTGCTAATTTTTTTTATCTGGCTAACAGACATATCAACTCCCATGAGTCCAACAGGATTTTCCTTGGAATTGATAATTGGAGCATAGCCTGACATGGTCCAACACATTTCGTCCTTTATTGGCTTATCATCTACAGATGGTTTAACAAAACCCATTAACATAGAATCAGGTGGATTCTTATAAGTTGTTTCAATGGGAAGAGGCATCTCATCTTCAGTTATTTTACCATCATTGTTATAATCTTTTGGTGGGGAATCTACAACAAAAATGGGTTTAGACCCTTCTAACCTCATGGTATAGGCATAGAGGAAATCATCACTTGCATTCTCTATTTTGCTCAAAATCTCTTGTATTTTTTTATACTCATAAGAATTTATGTCCTTACTATTTTTAATCTTTTCTAAAGAATCTCCAGATATAAGAAATGAGCCAAGACGAGAAACAGCAATGAGTTCGTTTTTTTATAGTATTGTACAGAGCGGATTTTGTTTCAAAATAGAAAAAGGATCCTGTGGCATCTGAGATAAGGAAAGTAATTAAGATTATTCCCCCAAATATTTTGGGTCTAAATTTCACATTAGACACTCCTCTTGGGATATCAAATTTTTATAGATCAAGTTTAGTCTTCGATCAATATCTTCAATTTATCTCCAGGATATATTTTTGAGTTTTTGTGTAAATTATTCCAAGAATAGAGTTTTGATGGAGAGACTCCAAATTTTTTGGCTATATTCCAGATATTATCACCTTTTTTCACCTCGTATAAGATTTCTTTTAAAGTCCTTTTCGCATGTTGTACATCCTGTGGATTGAGTTTAGGTATGTATAATTTCATCCCTGGCCTTAGGATACTTCTTTTCTTTAGGTTATTTGCGACTAATATAGTTTTTATTGGAACATGAAATCTCTTTGAAATGCGCCACAAAGAATCTCCCCCTTTTACTATATAATTGTATTTTTTTATTCTTAAAGCAACCTTTTGTTTTTTTGTATGTAATCTCTTGCTAGCCAAATAAGCCTTTGTTTTGGGGATTAAAATTGCTCTTCCTGGTCTTAAGAGATTGCTTCTGGTCTTGTTTATATTTTTTAATACAGATATTGGAACTCCATATCTCCTTGATATTCTCCACCAAGAGTCACCTCTTTTAATAGTGTATTTTAACAATCCTCCGTAAGGTCTTATTTTTTTGCTTTTTAAGATCTTAGTTGCCTTGGCCTCTAGATTTTTAGGTACATATATTTGAGACAAGACACCAGGTGGGGTTACATATCTTCTAAAATGAGGATTTAGCTTTTTAAATCTTTTCCATGACATTCCCAAACTTTTTGCCAATAAATATAGGTCAGTGCCTTCTCTTACAAAAAGGCGCACAGGAATATTATCTTCGTTAATATTAAAATCATTAAATCCAAGAGCATTTAAGTTTTTAATAATTTTTAAGATTGCCATAAACTTTGGTACATATCTCTTAGTTTCTTCTTTTAAATATCGATACTTTGATACCCTGAAAAAATCGTCACTATCACTTTTTTTGAGTGCCTTTTTTATCTTGCCTTCTCCTGCATTGTAAGCTGCAAGCGCCAGATACCAATCTCCAAACATCTCATACAAGTCTTTTAGGTATTTTGCAGCAGCAATAGTTGATTTGTAAGGATCTAATCTCTCATCAATCCACCAATTTACAGTTAATCCATATTTTCTTGCAGTTGCAGGCATAAATTGCCATATCCCTGCAGCACCAGCACGAGAATAGGCAAAAGGATTAAAACCACTTTCTGAAAATGGTAAAAAGGCCAGATCATCTGGTAAGTCATATTCTCTAAATACTCTTAAAATATATGGAAGATAACTATTTGCTCTATCTAACCATTTTTGGAAAGTTTTTTTTCGTGTTTCTGCATAATATTTGAAATATAGCTCAGTGTATTCTGTTTCCTTAATCTCTAATACAAGGTTATAGGGGAGATCTTCCTTTTTTTTAACCAATTTTTCTTCTTTATTTTTATTTGCTTTTGGGGTAACTTTATTCTCTTCTAATTGTTCTATTTCATCTGGACTGATGGTAACGTCTTTTTCTAAAGAATATTCATCTTCTTGAATGTCAGGATTTTGAGAGGAGGTTTTTAGGCTGTTAAAATTATCAGAAACAGAAGTCTGAGAAATTGACTTTTGGGGTTCACTCACTAACTTGTTATAATGAACTGAACAGGAAAAAAAAACTAGCATTAAAACTAATAAAAATATTTTTTTCATAGCTTCACCCTCAATTAAGTATTATGAAGGATTTTATTTTATCAGGAAAACAGGTGGTTTTGGATCTCATTAATAACGCCCCTGAGAAAATCGAAGTAGTATGGATCCAGAAAAACAGATTAAAAAATATTAAACAAATAATAAAGCTTTGTCAAAGCTTAAAAGTTAAGTATCAATTTGTGCCAAAGGAGAAGCTTGATAAGCTCACACAGCAAAATCATCAAGGGTTAGTGGCAAAGGTATTTGCCCCTGGTTTTTGGAATGAAAATCAACTGACAAAAGTGGTGAAAAAATCAAGGTTTCCAGTATTATTGGCCCTTGATGAGATACAGGATCAAGGTAATATTGGTGTATTGAGCAGAACCCTTTATGGCCTTGGTGGGGCTGGTATCATAATTCAAAAATATAGATCTGCGCAACTTGGAGAAAGGGCATTTAAATCATCATCAGGGGCACTTTATTATGTCCCAATATTTAGACCTCCAAATCTAAAGCAAATCCTAAAATTTTGTAGGGAGAATAAGTTTTGGATCTATTATGCAGGAACAGATCCAGATACAGAAAATCTTTTTGAGGTTCAAATCGATTTTCCGTGTGTGTTGGTTTTAGGTAATGAAGAAAAAGGGGTGAGGGATTCTGTGAAAAAAATGTGTCACAGAGGCCTGCAAATACCCATGCTTGGAGATTTTGATTCCTTAAATGTTGCCCAGGCAGGGGCGATATTTTTAGGTGAATTTTTGAGAAGATGGTTAACCACTCCAAAAAAATAATCTATCCAACTATATTGGGAATGTTGAGAATAAGCTCCTTAGTAAAAGTGATCATCTTATCCATAAGCCATGGAAATGACAGAAGCAGTGCCAAAAAAATAGCGAGAATTTTTGGAATAAATGATAAGGTCATCTCCTGAATTTGAGTTGCAGCCTGGATAATACTCACCACAACTCCCACAATAAGCCCTATTCCCACCATAGGAAGAGATAACATTAAGGTGAGTTCTATAGAATGCTTGGCAAATCCCACTACAAAATCAGGGGTCATATCCTTGTCTCCTTTTTTATTTAAAACTTGCTACTAAACTTCCAATGAGTAGATGCCATCCATCCACCAAAACAAATAACAATATTTTAAAAGGCAGAGAAATCATAACAGGCGGAAGCATCATCATACCCATGGCTAAAAGGATACTTGAAACCACCATATCAATAATCAAAAATGGTATATATATCAAAAAACCTATTTCAAAGGCAGTTTTTAATTCACTTATCATAAAGGCTGGGATTAGAATATAGGTTGGGACATCATCTACATTTTTGGGCCTATCCATTTTTGCGATGGACACAAATAAAGACAAATCCTTTTCCCGTGTATTTTTGATAAGAAACTCCCTTAAAGGTTTTTCTGCCTGTTTTAAGGCTTGTTTAAAACTGATTTCTTCATGTAAATATGGTTGTAATGCATTGTCATTTATAGACTTTCCCACTGGATACATCACTACAAAAGTCAGAAAAATAGCTAGACTGATAAGTACCTGGTTTGGGGGCATTTGTTGAATTCCCATTGCCTGTCTCAAGAATGAAAATACAATAATTATTCTGGTAAATGACGTAACTGTCAAAATAATGGCAGGGGCTATTGATAATACTGTAAGCAAAAAGAGTATTTCAAGAAGAACAGAAACTCTTTGTGGCTCACTTGCCTCATCAGGAAGCGTGAGCTTTAAAATAGGGGTACTTATTTCTGCTGAAAAGACATTAGATGTGATGAAAATACTAACTATTATCAGAATTAGGAGAAAGAGTTTTTTGTTGTAAAATCTTTTTAAACTCCTGGCCATGGTCCCTACTTACCTCTTTCAAAAGTGTTATATTGGATTCTGTAACTCCTATTAGCAAGATGCTATCCAAAAACTGTACCAACATAAGGGATTTTTTGGGACCAATAGGGAAGTTCCCCATTATTTTTAGTTCATTCTCTTTTATAGCGCCTTGAGTTTTTAAAGAGATCTTTTTTATCAAAAATAGAACACCACTCACTATAGCCAGGAGCAAAAAGAGAATTCCTAAAACTTTTAAATAATAAGTGGCAGTTAGTTTATCCAAGTTGCTTCACCCTTTCCATTGGGCTTATAATATCTGTCAATCTAACACCATATTTTTCATTTATCACCACAGCCTCACCCCTTGCAACCAATTTCCCATTGACAAGTATTTCTAGGGGTTCTCCAGCCAATTTGTCCAGCTCAATAACTGATCCCTGTCCAAGTTGAAGCAGATCATTTATTAATATTTTAGTGCGTCCCAATTCTGCTGACACATTTAGAGGAATATCCAAGATAAATTCTATGTCCCTTGAGGTAGACACTCCCTTTGAAGCCTCATCTGTGATGTCTTTAAATTGGACATCTCTGGCTTTAAAGGCATCTTTTTTCTTTTGCCTTTCTTTTTGTAATGCCTCTTCCTCTTCTTCTAATGCCTTGGCCCATTCTTCAGCTAGTTTTTCTTGATCAACCTCTGAATCAGCCTGGCTTGATGTCTTCTCTTCCGCATCACTCTCTAATACTCCCTCTTCTTCTAATGCCTTGGCCCATTCTTCAGCCAGTTTTTCTTGATCTATTTGGTTTTTGTCTGCCATAGTCTCTCCTTACATTGAAAGTAATTTTTCTGAGATATTGGGATCTAAAAGCTGATAATTTTCTATCTCTTTAGTAATAAGTACTGCCTTATTGCCTTTAGTTATTCCAGGTTTTCCTAAAAACTTAGGTATTCCTTCTATCTCTACTATTAATTCATCGTCTACATATGTATTTAACAACAAGATATCTCCTTTTTTTAGGTTTAACAGTTGCCTTGGAGTTATTTTGGTAAAACCAAGGTTTACCACAACTTCCACAGGTGTCTCCATTAACCTTTCTTTTATTCTAACTATCCATGTCTGATCTATTTCTAATCGTTCAGATTGATAAGAGGCATAAAGCTTTCCCCTTATTGGCTCAATAGTGGCATATGGAAGACCAATGATCAAATTCCCAATGGCATTTTCTAATTCCACCTCAAAGGAGGCAACCACAATCACATCTCCTGGTGGAATGATAGACGCAAACTGGGGATTGATTTCATTTCTTTGGAATTCTATTTGTACCTCATGTACAGGTCTCCATGCATTTTCTAGTTCTTTTAAAGCTATGAGCACTACCTTGTGTATAACTGCCTGTTCAATTGGTGTAAAGTCACGACCTTCTACTTTTGGTTGTGTACCTGATCCTCCAAAGAAATTTTCAATAAGTGCAAATACCAATCTTGAGTCTATGATCAAAAGGGCATTTCCCCTTAACGGATTCATTTTAAATATATTAATAGAAGTGGGAACAGGCAAAGATCTCATAAATTCTCCAAATTTTATCATATCCACAGAAGTTGGATTTACATCTAACCTCTTTCTCATTATGGTAACAATTGCATTGGAAAATTGTCGAGCAAATCTGTCGTTTATGATCTCCAAAACAGGCATACGACCGCGAATTATGCGGTCCTGGTTTGTTAGATCAAAGGGGATAACATCACTTTCTTCTTGGACTTCTATCTCAGGTTCTTCTTCTTCCCCTTGAAGACCTTTTAGTAAGGCATCAACTTCTTCTTGGTTTAAAATCTTACTCATGGGTCTTACCCTTATTTATTTTTTATAAAATAACCAACATTTTTTAAAAGTCAAATATGTGACAATGAGGTAAGTTTTATATTTTGCCTTTTATCCAATTATTGTACCAAGAATTCAGTAAAAAATACATTTGTTACAATTGGTTTTTCAAGTATCTGATTTAGTCTTTGCGCAATTTCCATTTTTAATTTGTATTTCTTATCCAAGGTAGACAGATCATCAAAGGTTTTAGAAGATAAAAGAAGTATTAATGTATCTTTGATAATTGGCATCTTTTTTTCAATAAGTTTTTCTGGTTCTGTTCCTTTTACCTCAAGTTCAATGGAGATCTTTAAATATCTCCTTCCTAAAGGATCTGCAAGGTTTACTAGTATTGTAGGTAGCTGAACCAATTTTGTTTGAATTGCAGGTGGGGATTCTTTTTCTTGCCCCTTGTCACCCTTTTTCTTTTGTTCTTCTTTGGCTTCTTCTATTTTTTGTTCTTTTTTTTCTACCTTTGTCTCTTCTTTATTTTTGGCAAAAAATTTTTTGTATGCAAAAAACCCCCCTCCACCAACTAAAGCCAAGACCAAAAGTAGTATTAAAATCAAAAGCAGCTTACTCTTTTTTTTGGGCTGTTCAGCTTCTGTTTCTTTTTTATCTTTTGCCATCTTATACTCCTTTTTTTACAGATATGTTTTTGAGAAAGGTCTGTTTTTTATAAGTATTTCAACCCTTCTATTTTTGGCCCTATTTTCTAGGGATATATTTGGCACAAGTGGTCTATCAGGTCCATAACCAGCTATGGAAAATATTTCAGGCCTTGCCCCCTTATCAAGAAAATATTTTAAAACAGAAAAGGCCCTTAAATAAGAGATTTCATAATTTAGGTCCTTACTTCCTATATCGTCTGTATGTCCAGAAATATTTACAGGGGCATCTATTAGCAATATGAGATAATAGACCTGATCTAAGATCTTTTTTGCCAAATCAGTCAGTAAGATAGAGCCTGATTCAAAGGTTATTTTATCACTTAACATAAGCACAACACCTTCCGGTCTATTTAATATTTCTATATTTTCCATAATGGTCTTTCTGTTTATATCTGGGGGCAGAATCTCATCTGGGAACAAAAGATCTTTAATGCGATCTGGCTTTTCTAGCATCTCCCACGGATTTTCCAATATCTCTTTAACAAAGGTGATTCTGGTTGGAATTTTACCTGCAGGTGTAGATTCCATAAAGCTCACACAATCGGTAAAACTCTTAAATGCCATTTTTAAGACTTGTTTGTCCATAGATGACATACTAAGCAGTAGAACAAAAAAGGTGAGCAGTAAGGTCATCATGTCAGAAAAGGTAACAAGCCAGGCCTGGGAGTCTCTTTTCTCTTCTTTTTTTTCTCTTTTTGCCATAACTATTCTTTTATTTCTGGTATCTGGAATTCAAACCCCTTGTATTTAAAGGAGTTTTTAATCTCCTTTAGTCCTTTTAGTTGCTTAAATTCTCTTAATTTGTTTGGATTGTGTAATATGTATGAGCGCTTATCCAGTATAAACTCAACACGCCTATTTTTTTTCCTACCAAGCATAGTATCATTTGAATATAGAGGACGATATTTCCCGTACGCCTCTATTATTAATTTGTCAGAGGGAACTCCTTGGGATAGTAAATATCTATATACTGTAATGCACCTTTTTACAGATAAGATCCAGGATGTATCTATTTTCTTGATATCTTCTAATCCTTTTTTCATTGTAACTAACTTCTCAATATCAGGCCTTTCATATAATGATGTATGTCCTCCAATCATTACTGGATATTTGACGTTTTTCAAGATAGGTGCGATCTTTTTTAATATAGCCTTTCCAGATGGAGTGAGTTCACTGGAGTTTTTTAAAAAAAGTACTTCAGCATTTATTGAAAATATCTGGATAAATTTGTTTTCTCTAAAATCGAGATCTTCTGAAAAGTCCTCCCATAGGAGATTTTTAAGTGGCTCTAAATCCTCGCTTTCCATAACTCCAGGCTCCAATAGCTCAGGTGTTTTGCTTATTTTTTTTCCCATTATGCTCAAATTTTCCATTCCAATACCAAATGCACTGGATAATGAGCCAAGGGCCAGATATTGTTTTTTCACATCAATCATAGAAGACATGCTAAGCAGTAGCACAAAAAAGGTTAGCAATAGGGTCATAACATCTGAGAAGGTAACGAGCCATTCTGGAGTCTCTTCCCCTGATGCACTCTTTTTTTTCTTTTTTTTTGCCATACCTATCACTCTTTGGTCCGTTCTTTTGGTGGAATAAAGCTATTTAATTTCTCTTCAATAATCCTAGGATTTTCTCCTTTTGATATTGAAATTATACCTTCTAACATAAGTTCTTTTAATAAAATTTCCTCTTTATGTCTTGTCCTCAACTTTCCTGCCAGGGGATTAAACAATAGATTAGCCAACACTGCACCATACAATGTAGTAATAAGTGCCACTGCCATTGCAGGTCCTATGCTACTTGGATCATTCATAGTCTGTAACATTTGAATAAGTCCAATAACAGTTCCAATCATTCCCAAAGCTGGTGCATAAGATCCCATTGCACTTAAAAGTTCTGCGCCTAATTCGTGTCTTTCTTCTAGGTAATTTATCTCAGTTTCTAAGATCTCTCTTATGGCCTCTGGTTCCATTCCATCTACTGTGAGTTGAAGCCCTTTTTTTAAATAAGGGTCATCTACTTCCCTTATTACAGGTTCTAAAGAGAGTATTCCTTCTTTTCTGGCTTTTTGGGCGTAATCTAAAAATTTTTCTGTGAGCTCAGTTGGCGTTGGTAACTTATAAAGTAGTGTATTTTTCATTACCCCAATCACCCCAATTACGTTTTTTAAAGGATAATTTATAAGAGTAGCTCCTATTGTCCCTCCAAAAACTATTAATACAGAGGGGATATTAATAAAAATTGCTGGGCTACCACCCATGACAATGGCTGAAATAACAAGACCAAAGGCAACTACAATTCCAATAAGAGTGGCAAGATCCATAACTCAACTCCACTTAAACTGGGATTTATTTCTTATATTGTCTTTCCCCAAATATTTTTGTGCCTATTCTCACAATAGTTGCACCTTCTAAGATTGCTTGTTTAAAGTCTGAACTCATACCCATTGAAAGATGAGGAAGAGATATTTTTAGTTTTTGTTCCAAATCTTCTTTAAGTTTTCTCAATTTTGCAAAATATGGTCTTACCTTCTCTGGATCTTCCATGTATGGAGGCATGCACATAAGACCTTTTATTTTAAGCCTGCTACATTCCTTTAGCAGAGCTTCTGTAAATTTTTCCAGATCTTGTTCTAATACTCCACCTTTTGTCTCTTCCTTAGCCACATTTACTTCAATTAATATATCTTGGTAATAATCTTTTTTCTCACATCTTTTGTCTAATTCTTTTGCAAATTTTAAAGAATCCACAGAATGTACCATTGAAAAATTCCCTGCAATATATTTTGCTTTATTTGTCTGACACCTTCCAATGAAATGGAAATTCACATCAGGTTCTGATATATCTTCCATCTTTTTTAGTGCTTCTTGCACATAGTTTTCTCCAAAATCTCTATGCCCATCTTCAATCGCCCACTTAATATACTCAGCAGGTTGTAATTTAGATACTGCAACAAGGATAATGTTGTCTTCTTTTCTTCCACTTTGGTTTTTTGCCTCTTCAATCTCTTGTTTTATCTTTCTAAGGTTTTTACTAATTTGGTCTTTAGTCAACATTTTTAGAACTCCATTGCATATAAATTTGCTATAAATCTTTCATCCTCGTTCCATTTGGGTTTTACCTTGACCCATAGTTCCAGATATACCTTGGTATTGAGTAAAGCCTCAAGCTCCATTCTCGCCTCTTTTCCCACTTCTTTTAACATCCTCCCATTTTGTCCAATCACTATTTGTTTATGGTTTTTCTTAGCAACATATATGGTTGCATAAATTTTGGTTAGGTTTTTCTCTCGCTCCTCTATCCACTGTTCAATCTCCACAGCAACAGAGTATGGAAGCTCTTTTTTTAATTTAAAAAATAGTTTTTCTCTTATGATCTCTGCAGCCATAAATCTAAGAGGCACAGATGATACTTGATCTTCTGGAAATAAAGGAGGTCCAACTGGAAGCCTGTTTTTTATTTCTTCTAAAAGTTCAAAGATTCCCTCTCCTGTTAATGCAGAGATCAAAAATATCTCCACATCGCTAAAATATTGAGCTATCTTTTCCATAACTGGCAAAAATAGATTTTTGTTTTTGACCTTGTCTATTTTATTTATTGCAATCAAAAGTTTTTCTTTGGCCTTTTCTAATGGTTCTATGAGAGGTGAAATTTCTTTATCTAGCAATGATAAATTGTCTATATATCTCGTGCCATCAAAAAGTAAAAGGATACAATCAGCTCCATGTAAAGCTTGCCAAGCGGTCTCTACCAAAAATCTATTAAGAGTTTCATTGGATTTGTGGATACCTGGGGTATCTAAAAGGACTATCTGGCAATCATCTCTGTGTAAGATTCCATTTATCCTGTTTCTTGTGGTCTGTGGCTTTGGGGTAACTATGGAGATCTTTTGTCCAATGTAGGCATTTAATAAGGTTGATTTTCCAGCATTTGGTGGGCCAATGAGTGCCACAATCCCACTTTTAAAATTTTCAGGTATCATGTTTTCCATTTATTCCTCCCATGTTAAAATTAATGCTCGTTGTTTGTTTCTTAACACCTCATATTTTATTTTATTCTTGTTGTTTTTTCAAACTTAAGTTAAGTTTTGCAAGTGAATTGGTCAATGGTTAATTTTGTTTAAAAAATTAAATTGGTTATGTTTAGAAAGAGTTTTTGATATGAAAAAAGACTTAATTATTGTGGAGTCACCAGCCAAGGTCAAAACCATAAAAAAGATTGTGGGAAATAAATACTTGGTTGAGGCCACAGTGGGGCATATTAGAGATCTTCCCACAAATTCATTGGGGGTGGATGAAAACAAGGATTTTAAACCTACATATGTTATTTTACCAAACAAAAGATCTGTTGTGAAAAGATTAAAAGATAGCGCCAAAAATGCAAATCTCATATTACTTGCCCCAGATCCTGACAGGGAAGGAGAGGCAATTGCATGGCATGTGGCAGAAGTTTTAAAAACAGTAAATCCAAATTATAAAAGGATCCAATTTAATGAAATAACTGCCACTGCTATAAAAAAGGCATTAACTGAGCTTAGAGACTTAGATGAAAAGCTTTTTAACTCTCAACAAGCAAGGAGGATTTTAGATAGGCTTGTGGGATATAAAATATCCCCTCTTCTCTGGCAAAAGGTGAAAAGGGGAATTTCAGCTGGTAGGGTGCAATCTGTTGCTTTGAGGCTTATTGTTGAAAGGGAGAGGGAGAGACAGGCCTTTGTACCAAGAGAATATTGGGTCGTTAAGGCACATCTTTTAACAAAAAATAATGAAGAATTTGTATGTGATTTGTGGAAGATTGATGGGAAAAAGGCTGATATTCCCAATGAAAAAAAGGCGTTGGAGCTGGAGAAGAGTCTGCTAGATGCCACTTTTAAGGTGGTTGAAGTCAAGGAGAAAGAAAGACTGAGGGCTCCAAAGCCACCCTTTATCACCTCTACACTCCAACAAGAGTGTAATGTGAGATTTGGATATTCAACAAAGAAGGTTATGAGTATTGCTCAAAATCTGTATGAAGGGATGGAGTTAGGCGATTTGGGCGTCATGGCACTCATCACCTATATGAGAACTGACTCAGTAAGGGTTTCAAAAGAGGCACAAACAAGTGCCAGAAAATGGATTGGTCAAGCATTTGGAAAAGAGTATGTTCCCTCTAAAATAAGAAATTTTAAGACCAAATCCTCTGCTCAAGATGCTCATGAGGCAATTCGTCCTATAGATATAAGTATAACACCAGAACAGGTGAAGCCCTATCTTCCAAGGGATCATTATCAAGTTTATAAGATCATATGGGAAAGGTTTGTTGCTTCTCAGATGGCAAGTGCAAAGATCTTGGATACAGAGATATTAATTGAAGCCAAAAATACCCTGTGGAGGGTAAAAGGGGAACAGATAATATTTGACGGTTTTTATAAGGTTTATACCTATGGGATAAAAAAGGATGTGATCCTTCCCAAGGTAGTTGCGCAAGAAGAACTAAAATTAAATAAACTAAAAAAGGAACAGAAGTTCACCACTCCACCTGCACGTTATAGTGAGGCCACACTTGTGAAAAAGATGGAGGAAAATGGCATTGGAAGGCCGTCAACCTATGCCCAGATAATATCTACCTTAAAAGAAAGGGAATATGTAATAATGGAGGACAAACAATTTGTCCCTACAGAACTGGGTTTTATTGTGTGTGACCTGTTGATAAAACACTTTCCTGAGCTAATGGATATAAATTTTACAGCTGATATGGAAGAAAAGTTAGACAAGGTTGCAGAAGGGCAACTTGATTGGGTAGCCTTACTCAAGGATTTTGCAAAATATTTATATCCTGCTTTAGAGAAGGCAATGAATGAAATGGAGCTTGTAAAAAAAGGAAAAGAAACAGATTTGATCTGTGAGAAATGTGGCTCCAAAATGGTTATAAAATTTGGGAAAAATGGAGAATTTTTGGCATGCTCTGCATATCCTGCATGTTCAAATACAAAGAATTTTAGAAGGAATGAAAAAGGGGAAATAGAGATAATTGACAATTCAGAAAATAAAGAGGAAGTAGTTGGCCGATGCCCTGAGTGTGGCGGAGATCTGGTTGTTAAAAAGACAAAAAAGGGCGCTAGATTTATTGCGTGTAAAAATTATCCAAAGTGTAAATATACCAGGTCATTTTCAACAAATGTAAAATGTCCTATGGTGGGTTGTGACGGAGAGATAGTTGAGAGATCAACAAAGAAAGGAAAGATCTTTTATTCGTGTAGCAATTATCCTAAATGTAAATTTGCAATATGGAATCCTCCTTTTGATAAGAAATGTCCAGAGTGTGGTTTTGGGATCTTGGAGATTAAGGTAAGCAAGAGTAGAGGGAAATATCTTGCTTGCCCAAACAAGGATTGTAACTATAGGGAAAAACTAGAGGAATAAGAGGGTGAAAGAGATAAAGGCAGTGCAGATTGTGGGATCTAAAGATTCTGGGAAGACCCATTTTATTTTAGAATCATGCGATTTTTTTCGCTCCTTTAAAAAGATATAAGGAAGGAGAGATCAAGATACATATAAATCCTGGAAAATAGAGATGTTGTATGTTTTTTAAAGTAGTTACTATTGAGGAATTTTATAAACTATTTCATAATTTTTCAACAGTTTCAGATTATTTACTAAAAAAGACTCAAGATGCATTAGACTCTGTTATATTTGAAGATATAGTTGCAAAAGAAGACTTTCCACCATTTAACCGTGCATGTATGGATGGGTATGCTGTTTTAGCAAAGGATACCTTTGGGGCGGCTGAGGCATCACCATGTTATTTAAAGGTAATTGGGGATATAAAGATAGATGAAATTCCAGACATTGAAGTTAGGGATGGAGAATGTGCGCAAATATATACAGGTTGTCCTATGCCTACTGGAGCTGATGCAGTTGTCATGGCAGAATATACAGAAAAGGTGTTTGATGATGAAGTGGAGATCAGGCGAAGTGTTAGCCCTTATGAAAACGTTATAGTTAAAGGAGAAGATTTTTCAAAAGGGGATATATTGGTTCAAAAGGGAACTAGGATCAGGGCGCAGGAGATAGGTATCTTAATGGAATTTGGGAAATGTGAATGCAAAGTTTACAGGCAAGTAGGAGTTGGTATTATAAGTACTGGCAATGAGCTTATGCCGCCTGATACAAAGGATCTTCCTTTAGGTAAGATACGGGACGTAAATTCTAATACAATAGGGGCAATAGTTAAGAAAAACTTTGCTCAACCAAAATACTATGGAATAATACCAGATAACAGAGAAAGATTAAAAATAGCCATTGAAAAGGCCATTTCAGAATGCGATGTGGTGCTTATCTCAGGTGGAAGTTCCATTGGCACAAAGGATTTAACAGAAGAGACTATCATGAGTTTTCATGATAGTGAAATATTATGTCATGGGGTTGCAATTAGTCCAGGAAAGCCAACCTTGTTTGCAAAGATAAAAGACAAGCCCATTATAGGTATTCCAGGACAGGTGACCTCTGCGCAGATTGTTATGCATATCTTGGTAGCACCTTTTTTGAGATATCTATCAGGAGAAAAAGATTACTTTTCAAAAAGATATTGTCCATCTGTTTACGGCTATCTATCAAAGAATGTGCATTCTAAAAAGGGCAGGGTGGATTTTATAAGAGTAAGATTGAACGAGACAGATAATAAGATTTATGCTGAACCGATTCTGGCAAAATCAGGAATCATAAGAAGCCTTGTTCAATCTCATGGGATCATCAAAATTCCAGCTTCTTATGAGGGACTGTTAAAGGATACACTTGTTGAAGTAATATTACTTTGATCGATTTTTTTTTTCTTTACCTTCCTCATCCATCCAACAATATCTCAACATCAAGTATGTGTTGAATGGAATCTGTTTTTTTCTTCTTTATTATCTTCTGGCTCAAGGTCTTCAATCTCCAATTCTAACACATCCTCTGTTGAATTTCCCTTCCCCTCTATTTTATTGATCTGTTCCTGTTTTAGTTCTGTGTCATGAAAGTCATCTATTTCTAGAACTAGTTCATCATCTAAAATATTATCTTTTTCTTTTTTCCCAACTGTTAAATCTTCATTTATTATTTCATCTGTAACAGATATTATTTCATCAACTTCATCTAGTTCTTTATCTACATCTTTGTTCATTAATTTTGTTTCTTCAATATGAGAAAATTTATTATCAACCATTTGATCTGTATTTGACTCTTGAACTTCTTCTAAAAAGAGTGATGCATCTATCTCTATATCATCTTTTTTATTTTTTTCATCTGTAATGTATTCAATATTCTGCTCTTGTTCAACAAATTTTTCAGGTTGAGCAAAAAAATAATCTTCTTCTTTTACTTCATCTCTATTTTTATATATGTCGTATGCTGTTGTATGTGGCTCTGTAATCCAATCAATACCTAATGCCTTTTTTATATCATTCCATGCAAAATTACATTTTGGGCATACGTTATAATGGTCAAAAGTTGTATATTTGCAATTTGGACAAAACATAATTTAAGTCCTTTTTTAAATTTGTTCATATTGAATATGACTTAATTGAGTCTTTTTCTTTAGTTTATATATCTTTTTCAAATCATCCACAATAGCAACTAACTGTCCATATGCCTTTTTTATCTTTTTACCATAATCAGTTAGTTCATTGTCAGATTTTTTTATGTATTTTGATATGAGGTATCTATCATTTAATACCTTATTACACAACATGATCACATGTTCCATTAAGTCTTCAAAATATATTACACTGTCAAATTTAAATCCCTGGGCGATCTCCTTTATCTTAGTGAGGGTTTCTAGATATCTAATCTTTTCTCCTTTATATTCTTTTTTTACCAGTTCTTCAAGTATTCTTATCTTTCTTGCCTGCTGAATGTAATTATATTGTCTCCAAACTTCTTGAAACACATCTGCATGTTTTTGAAATATTTCAAAATTATCAGGATTTAATAGATAGTTATCTAAAACTTTAGTGATCTTGTGGAAAAATTCATCTGAATAACCCAATATTCTTCTTTGGTGTTTTTTTAGCCATGCATACAAAAATTTTAGTCTTTTTTCATGTGTTTCAGTGTTTTCTACTATTTCATTCCTCTTATATTTTATTCGCCCAATAAATTCACCTTTTACAATATCATTTAAGATATAGGTCATAAGTGTGATATCTTTTATTATGTTATAGTTAGTGGTCACCTCTAAAGTATAAGGGTTTATAACTTCTTGCTTTGATACAGATAATGCCCTGTCAGTTCTAATGTTGTTTGGGTCATAGCTATGTTGTCTGTAATGAACCCTTAAAATCACACATGGGGGATCTTCTGAGATTAAAAGATTCTCTTCTTTTAAGCTTTTTATTATGTCTTTTTGCTTTTTTTCAATTTTGACTAGAGCAATCTTTTCCACTTTTGGATAATTGATAGATTCTTTGCTTTTGTATAAGGTGGTAATTGTTCTATCAGATTGGCCAAGGACCCTAATCAAAAAATCTTCACCCATTTTAAATAGTTTTCTGGCAAAAAGGGCAGCAGAAGTCCTTCTTTCTGAGGCTATTGGAAATCCATAAAGCTCCATTAAGAATTGATATACAAATATTCTATTTAACTCATATAGTCTATTGTCTCCTGGTTGAAATTTTTTTATTTTAAGACCAAATCTTTTGAGTTCTGTATCTAGATCTGAAGGAAAAGATCCATAGATTCCTGCAAAATAAAATTTTCCGTGTGTGTTTTTGGCTATCACATGGGCCCTATCCATTTCAACGATATATTTTATTAATCTTGGATAATTCGCTATATTTGTAATATTTTCATGCACTTCGTCATTTTTAAATTTTTCATGTAATTTTCTCGGAAGTCTGCTTAAGAAAGTAGAATAGTTGTGTTGGATAATTGCAGGTTCAAAAGGGGTAGCTGCGCCACTAATGTCTGTTATTGCATCTTCAATACAATGAAGTAAATCAAATTGAAAGATTTCATTAAAATAATCTAATGTCCTGTCAAATACTACCATGCTAAACCCAGGAAGATTATTATATTCATCTAAGGCTGGTTCAAACGATGGAAGCAGTTCCTGCGCATGAACCAGGGGATAAGTATCCATGTTTTCAAAAAATGGTTTTAGCAGACAAAATTTGATATGTACCACATCCAGAAAATTCATCAAATCTTTAAAAGACGAAAAAAAAGAAGGCCTTATAAATGTATATGGATCAACCCATTTAAAGTTATTTACAAGAGAAAATGCAACTTCCCAACTCAGCTTCATCTATTTTCCAATCTTATTTTAGCATCATTTTTTTGAAATGCCCTTACAAGTAACAACTTTTAACTTAAAACTATCTATCTTTCAATTACAATAGTGGAGTTTTTTAAAGATTGGTCTTATCCTTATTTTTATTTACTTTTTTGGCCCTAGGGTGAGTTTGGTCATAAATTTTGGCTATCTTTCCAAGGCTAACATGGGTATATCTCTGGGTGGTTGATAATCTTGAATGGCCCAGCAGCTTTTGCACAACCCTCAAGTCAGCTCCAGCTTCTAACATATGAGTGGCAAAGGAATGTCTCAGACAATGAGGAGATATGGGGTATGGAAGATTTGCCTTTAAACACGCATTCTTAATAATTCTAAGGGCCTGTCTTCTGTTTAATCTCTTTCCCCTTATTCCCAAAAAAAGCGCCTTTTCTCCTGGCTTTGGGCTAAAGGCCTGTCTTTGTTCTAGATATTTCAAAATAACTTCTCTGGATTTTTGGGTGAGAGGAACAATCCTTTCCTTATTCCCTTTGCCTTTTATTTTAAGTACCTGTTCACCAAAATCAATATCATCAATGTTTAAAGAGAGTGCTTCACTTATCCTAACTCCTGATCCATAAATGAGTTCCATAAGGGCTCTGTCTCTTATTCCTTTTGGGGAGTTGTCTGTTGAATTGTTTAGCAGGTTAGTTACCTGGTCAACACTTAGGATTTTTGGATGATATTTACCCATCTTGGGATTATTTATGCCAATGATTGGATTTTTTTTTACCTCTCCCTTTTTTTCTAAAAATTTAAAAAATCCCCTTAATGATGAGAGTTTCCTAGAGATTGTGCTCTTTTTATAACCCCTTCTATGAAGATCCTTTAAATATCCCAATATATGTTCTTTGGTGATAAGTCCAGGATCTTTTATGTTATAAGATTTAGTGATAAAATCCATAAAAGAAGTAAGATCATTGTAATATGAAGATACTGTAGCCTTAGAAAAGGATCTTTGCCCTTGTATATATTTTATAAATTTATCTATCTTGTGCTCCATAATTTCTTCTATCTAAGATATATGAACTTTTTGGAGATTTTTTGGCTGCTTTTTTTAGGTTTACTGCAATTTGTGATGCCTCTCCATAATGTTTTAGATTTCCCCTATTAAAAACAACACCAATGGATATGGCCATTAAAGGGAATTTTTCTATCTTACCTTTTCTGTTTTTAGAAATAATAAAACCCTGTTTCCTATCTACAGGATCATAAAAATAGGGAATTATTGCATCAAAATTTTTTGTAATATTTTTACAAACTTCTTCTGCCTTTGGGATGGGGACAATAAATACAAAATCATCTCCCCCGATATGACCAACAAAGCCCTCTGCTCCACAATGTTCTTTTACTGTATTTACAATGATTCTAGATGTCATCATTAATACTTCATCTCCACGAGAAAAACCATATTTATCATTATATGATTTAAAAAAATCAAGATCACAATATCCTAGGGCAAATTCCTTTTTTGCATCTATGAGGCCTTGAATTTTTTGCATTATAGTTGTGTTGCCTGGAAGTTTTGTGAGTGGATTAGCATCTAAAAATCTGGATGCCTTAGAAGTGGTTAATTCTATTCTAACTAAAGCTTCTATTTCTTTTATAGGTTTTAGAATAAAATCATCAATCTCAAATTCAGGGTCTAATAACTCTTTTATTTTTTGTAAAACATCTATATTCAAGCATATTATTAAAGGTATGTGCAGATACACATTTTCGCCTTTTATTAATTTTATCATCTCTTGATATGATATATCATCTATTTCAGTATCTAGAATAATTAATCCAGGTGGAGATTGGAGTATCTTTTCTATAACATGTCTTCCTTTATTAAATGTATATACCTTACCTTTCTCTTTTAAAATTTTTTGAAATAGATTTATCAAATCTTCATTTGAAGAGATCAAAAATATTTCCTGTATGTTTTTATTCATAGATATTTACTTTGGTATAAATGTTAATACTTCTATAATATTCTCTAAAACCTGGTCCATAATCTTTGCCAATTTTTTAAAGGTGAGTCCTAGACTCAAAAAACTCTTTTTTTGAAGTAGAGGTACAATCTCATCACCACTAAAACCTACTTCTAATACCTTTGAGATACAATCAGCAACATGTACAACATTGGCAAAGTCAGGATAAAATTTGGCAAGTGATGGGTTATGGTGATATGCCAAGGCCTCTTTTGTTGGCAGCGGTAGTTTCCAATGATCACATAGCCAGGCATTGACTCTATCATGACCAAAACCCAATATCTTTTTTTCTGCTTCTAAATAGGAAATATCTTCTTTTTTTTGCACCTCTTCTATTTCTTTCTTCTCTTCAGGAAGCTGGATAGCAATAATCACTTTTCCTAAATCATGTAAGAGTCCTGCAATAGCATATTCTTCTGGATCTTTAAGGTTGATCTGTTCTGCAATTATCTTGCTTATAGTGGATGTACAAAGGCTGTGTTCCCATAGTCCCACCATGGAGGATGTTATTACGTCAAAAACAGCAGTAGAAATAATAATTCCTCGTATTACATTAATACCTAAAAGTACCAAGGCATGGTGTATTGTGGTAATTCTACCTGGAAATCCATATACAGGGGAATTTACCATCTTTAATACCTTAGCTGACAATACCTGATCCTTTGATATAACATCTGCTATCTGTTTTGGAGAGGTATTTTCATCCTCTATCATTTTAGTCACTTCATCTAAAACAGGGGGTAGGGTAGGTAAGTTGTCTACAGACAATATCTTTCCCTTTCTCTCTGTCCTTAGATCCCGCATATAAAACTAATCCCCCTGATTTTCCATTTTTTTTAGTTGATAATTAAAATATATAAAGAAAAATTTTTTTACTTTTTGCATCCATTTGTCATTCTTATGCTTTCTAAAAATATAATCAAGTCTTTCAATACGATTTTTTATGGAAAATCCATACATTCCCTCGCTCATATCAAGGGGAGCGCCTTTAACTACGATGAATTTTATCCCTTGTTTTTTTAAGATGGCTATGTGATCTTCTTTTAATTCAGTGTTTTCTGAAATCAAAACCATGCCATTATCTTTCAGAACAGGTTTTGCCAATACCATCCCCTCTTTTGCTTTATTCAAAGGGATCTTTTGCATGTCTACTTCTCCTTTTTACATCCCAAGAGAATACACATTTTGTGCCATTTTTTTCACTTTTCCTGAGACTTCAAGTTGGATAAGTAATGAGATTACACTTGATGGTTCTATCTCTAATTCATCACAAATCTCATCTACATCAGCCTGGCCCTTTTTCATCAAGAGCTCTAAAATCTTTTGTTCCAATGTATTATTAGACTCTATCATTGATGCAATACTGTTTTCCATATTGTTAAAACTGTGTTCATTTAATTTGGTGGTTTTTATATAAGGTGAAATTTCATCAATGATATCTTTTGCATTTCTAATAAGTATTGCCCCTTCTCTAATTAAATTGTTATTTCCTGCAAACATTGGATTATTTAATGGTCCTGGAATGGAGAATATGAGCCTATTTTGTTCAAGTGCGTATTTTGCAGTAATTAAACTTCCACTCTTTTGAGCTGCCTGTACAACGAGGACACCAAGGGAAATTCCACTGATTATTCTATTTCTGATTGGAAAATTTTCTGAAGAAGGGGACGTGTCAGGTGCAAATTCTGATAAAATAAGTCCTTTTTCACATATATTCCTTTTTAATATATAGTTGTGTGCAGGATAATTGACATCAATGCCACAACCAAGGACTGCAATTGTAGATCCTTTTGATAAAAGTGCGCCTTTATGGGCAACTGTATCTATGCCCATTGCAAGGCCTGATACAATGGTTATACTTTGCTCACTTAGCTCTTTTGCAATGTTAAATCCTATCTGCATTCCATAATTGGTTGTCTTTCTAGATCCAACAATTGCAATACATGGATTTTTTAGTAGCTCTTTATTGCCAATGTAATATAAAATAATGGGTGGATCTGGTATTTCTTTTAAAAGATAGGGATAATCATCTAATGATAAAACCAAAACCTGCGCCTTTGATTTTTCAAATAAAAAAAACTCATGCTCAACCTCTGATGCCCATTTTTTTTCTAAAAAGCCCTTTATTGCATCTGCTCTTATTCTAAGTCTTTTCCATTCGCGGGTATTTTCACATGCATTTTTTGCACTCTTAAAATAGGATATAAGTTTTTTCCAACTTTTAGGCCCAAGATAGGGTGTGTGTTTTAAGATAAGGCTATATCTATATTCTTCTAATATATTTTCCATGATTTAAGGGCTTGATGTTTAAAAAATAAGTGTTTAATCTCTCACAAAAGCCAGGTTTAAGGTATTTTAATTTAGGTTTTATTGCAATACCATAAAATGGAGATTTTGTCATGGAACAGCTTTCTAATTTGTTTAAAATTGCTGTGCCTGGGTCAATTCTAAATTATACGTTTTTTATTTCTACTGGAGGGATTTTAATCTCTCTGTATTATTTTTTGGCTAGTATGCTAAAAAAAGTAAAATTTTATGAAAAACTGTGCCTACAATGTATTAGAATGAGTTTTTTTGCTTTTTTGATCTATGGGATCTTTGAAATAATCATGTTCTTTTATTCTCAAAAACTTTTAAAATATTCTTTTAAGTTAGAAGAAATTAAGAATCTTTTTTTAAAAAATATCTACCTCTTAAGTAGTGTTTCTGCTATTTTGATAAGTGGACTTTTATTATTTATTCTCTTTTTAAGTAGTAAAAAGCTAATTAAATATAAGGTAATATATGTTATTTTTATTGTTATTATTTCTTTTTTGATGTGGGGTGGAATTTATTTAATCATTCAATTGAAATATTTGTATTTAGCAAATGAAGCATTAGATGTAAAACAGCTTAATTTATATGATCTTTTTGTGCCAAAAAATGTATCAGGTGTATTTTTATTCTGGAATTATCTATTTTTGTCACTTGCAATAGCTGGTGCATATTTGGTTTTTTATCTTTTGCTCAGAAGAAATAAAGATGATTTTGGGAGAGACTATTATAAGTTTTCTGTCTCAAATAGTTCAAAATGGGTATTTTCTTATATTTTTGCATTTATAATGCTTTGTGGAGAGATTTATTATTTTTATGGTGAATTTAAGTTAATACCTCAGATCATACTTTTGTTGCTTGGAATTATGTTATTTTTGATTATAGTCTCTATAGTTTTAGGGATCAAATTGGCCCACTCTAACTTGCCTCTTAGGTTAAAAGAAATAATTATCATCAAGCCTGTTTTGGGCTTTTTTATTTGTGGTATCTTTATATATATTTTGATCTTTGAATATAAAGATTTGATTTTGGGTAAATTATAGATAGTTAATAAAAAAAGGACCTTGAATATTCAAGGTCCTTTAGGTCTATGCCGGGAGAGGGAGTCGAACCCTCACGGGCGCGAGGCCCGCTGGATTTTGAGTCCAGTGCGTCTTCCAATTCCGCCATCCCGGCGTATAGTTATCTATTATTTTATAACTTGATATATGTCAAGAGCAAAGTTTTTAATGGAGGTAGATACCGTGATCTTAGATGAAAAGTATATTGATCAGTTGACAGAGTATATTAGATCAGGAAGTCTTGCAGAGGATTTTGACTATTCCACAGAAGAAAGGAGGTATGAGATCTTGGATTTTTTAGAAAAGCTAATGGAGCTTGGAGAGGTTGCTGATGAGGCTGCTACCAAGATAATATTTAAGAACACTCAACTAGGTGCCTTTTTTTCAAACAACCATAAATAACGGAATTTTTCGTTTTTTATTTTGTATGAAAATTCATCTAACAGGAGAAAATCGTTTAATTTTTCATTTTTAAACTGAGAATTTGAAAATACAACACAAAGTCCTTTTGGATTTAGATATTTTTTAGATAGTGTTAAAAAGTCTCTCCAGGGACAAAATGCCCTGGAGAGGACAATTTCAAATATTCCACAAACCTGTTCAATATTTTTCATCAATACTTTGGTATTTTTTAGTTTTAATTTTTTTGTCATATAACTTACAAATATTGCCCTTTTTTTTCGCCTCTCAACCATTAAATATTCTCCATTCTCATATACAATTCTAAAAGGTATTCCAGGTATTCCTGCTCCACAACCAACATCTAAGAATTTAAAAATATTTTTTTGGAATCTTTTTTTAATTGTTAAAATAGCCTCTTTTAAATATAGACTATCGATTATAAGCTCATTGAAGATTTCAGATGGTGTATTTTTCCCTATTAAATTGGTTTTTTGATTCCATTTTATTAAATCATCTACAAATGTTGCTAATTTTAACATTTGAGTATGTGTTAGTTTTTTTGATATATCAGGATAAAATTTATTGAACTCTTCCCTGATTTCTCTTAATAATGACTGCATTTTTATTTATTTTACCATTATTTTTTAAGATAATCTTTGATGCAAGATAATCATCTATTGCAAATCTGCTATTAAATATGGAGAATATTATCATGGGAGATACTTGCGTTATTTCAACTTCTAATCCAGGCAATATACCCAAAGAGCAGATCTTTTTTAATGCATTTTTGTCACTGTAATCAATCTTTACAATAGTATATTTCTGTCCTACCACAGCTTCACTTAATCTCATCACTTCATCCCTCCTAGTGTTAAAATAAAATTTAATATGATGCCTGTTAAAAATGCAAATGGAACTATGGATAGAAATATCAGGGATGCTGTTTTTAATCCCCTTTCTTTTATCATAACAAATAGCTGGGCAATGCAAGGGACAAAAAGGGTCAAGATCACACAGGCTACAATAATATTTTTTTGTGTGAGGATATCGTGGATATCATATAGACCTGCTGCGCCAAAATCACGTCTAAAAAAGCCATACAAAATTATATCTCCCATCTTATCAGGAAGCCCAGCCCATTTTGCAGGAAATGATAATATATAGGTCAACACATCAAAGAGTCTAATAAGTTTGGCGATCCAGATGAGGATTGAGGCGTATATAAATAGGGGTATTACCTCAGCTGCATACCATTTTAACCTGGAAAAGGTTTTTAAAAACACGTTTTGTAAGCTTGGTAATCTAAGTGGAGGCACTTCCATAAAAAAGCTTACCTCTTCCCCTATTAAATATCTATTTAAGATAAAACTACTAAAAGTAAATACAATAACTATTGTTAAAAACCATATGATTAACCCTGTAAAATTTTCATGAAAAAGCCCTAAGATTACACCAAGTTGTGCTGAGCATGGAATGGTTAATGCCAGAAGAAAGGTAACCAAATATCTCTCTCTTTTTGTCTCAAGTGTCCTGGTGACTAGTGTTGCCATTGTCCCGCAGCCTAGGCCTAGGATTAATGGAATTATTGCACGTCCACTTAGTCCAATCTTTTTCATAAATCTATCAAGGATGATAGAGAGCCTTACCAAATACCCAGAGTCTTCCAATAATGCAAACATAAAAAAGAATGTGGACACAACAGGAAGAACAATAGCAATGGCGTACCTGATTCCTAAAGTGATTATCCCATAATCCCCAGCAAATAGATTGAAAAATATAGAATTATCTAATAGGTTGTGAAAAAAAGAATCTACATAAGGGTTTATTTTTTGTTCAAATATCTGTGTTTCAATAAAATCAACCAGTGTCCCTGCTCCAAATTGTCCAACAAATTTATAGAATCCAAAATAGAGGATAATAGCAACTGCTATAAAACCTGATACTGGATGTAGTGAAAGCCTGTCGAGATAAGTCCTTATCTTTGACTCTAGCTTTTTATTTTTTTTGATAAAATGTTCTTCACACAGTTTTTTGGCAAGCTCTAATCTTTTGTGTGCAATCTCTATGTTTAAATCATCTGAAATACCATCTAATATCTTTTGAATATTTTCATAGTTTTTTTCTTTTTTTATAAGGTTTAATATGTCTTTATCTTTTTGCATAATAAGTAAAGACATTGCCCTTTTTGAAATGGGATAGTCATATTCTAACATAGATGAGATTTTTTGTATCAGATCTTCTATCTTTTCTGTATAGGTTATCTTTATAGGATTAAAATTGTATCTACCTTCTAATACAGCAAGTATTCTGGACAATAGATTTTCAGTCCCTTGATTTTTTATTGCTGTTGTCTTTACAACAGGTATTCCAAGATCATGTTCTAAATGAGTAACATTTATTTGAGAACCCAAGTATTCTAGCTCGTCATACATATTTAGCACAAGTATTGTTGGCTCATCTGCTTCTATCAATTGAAATGTCAGTGGGAGCATTCTTATAATATTTTTGGCATCTACAACATGCAAGATCAAATCAAAGTCCTTGCTAAATATAATATCTCTTGTGACCTTTTCTTCTTCTGTGATGGTTATGAAATTATAAAAACCAGGCGTATCAATAAACTCAATTTCATGATGTTCACCAACACTTACTTTTCCTTTGAAAATAGACACAGTGGTTCCTGGATAGTTAGAGACAGATGCATATTTTTTTGTGAGATTATAAAAAAGGGCACTCTTCCCCACATTTGGATTGCCCAAAAGCAACACCCTGTATTTTTCTTTGTGCATAAAATTTCCCATTAAAACCTTTTTAGTCGGATTGAAAATTGTTAGATAGAGCTAACTCTTGTATTTGTCAAGAAAATAATTGGTGATTGGATAGGATAGTGTTGGATTTTTATAAAAAAGAGATCATTTATGAAATGCTCAGAGTCCTTTTTTACTGAAAATAAGCTTAACTAAGCAGCAGTGCGTAAATATTTATAATAACACTTGAATAATATTTTAAAAGAGGATATGTGGATAAAAATCTTTTGGAGGAAGATATGATCAGGGTGCAATTATCAGATAAACAAGGAAGGGAGTTGGAAGATTTTCGTCGTCAGGCATCATCAAAAGATTCAGAAAAAGCGCTTATGGTGCTTTTGAATGCTGAGGGTAAATCACCACCTGAGATAGCTAAGCTGCTTAAGCGCCATCCCCACACTGTGAGGGATTGGATTAAACGTTATATAGCTTATGGGATTAAAGGCTTTAATCGTAAATATTCCCCAGGCAGGCCTAAGGAAAAAAGAAAAAGAATAATGGAATATATTGAAACCATAATTTCAGATCTGGTATTTCTATCCTGCTGTAATCTATTAACTTGCTGTTTCTTCTCAATGGTATTATGTACTTTAAATTGTGTCAAAGGTCTCTTTAGATTCATAGATATCCTTGTATCGCTTCATCTCAAAGAGGAATATTAAATCGTTATTTTTTATACTTTTTAATGTATTGAATATTTCTTTAAAGTTGATATTTCCTTTACCAAGAGGCAAATGACTATCAGCAGTTCCATCATTGTCATGGAGATGAATAACATGAAGCTTATCTTTAAATGTCTTTATAAA
>Ga0256842_1000833_pt1 | contig 26663 bp, 24 predicted proteins | sample 4559240metaG_FD_185973 | JGI IMG/M metagenome (GOLD analysis project Ga0256842, IMG submission 185973) | Hydrothermal vent microbial communities from Guaymas Basin, Mexico - 4559-240 | ecosystem: Environmental > Aquatic > Marine > Hydrothermal vents | place: Mexico: Guaymas Basin | collected... | reverse complement strand
GGAGGTAGTAGTTTATATAAAAATAATTTAATTTGTATTTATTCACTAATTAGTGTACTTTTGCATTGTGATTAGGATGATAACCGCATATAAGAATGGTTTTGTTGATTTTTATAAATCGCAGGATAAAATATGCAGAAAAACTAAAGAAACAATACTTAATAGAGAAAGAGATTTAATATGGATAATTTAACAAATTTCGAGGATTTACTTATTGAAAAATATGGTGAAAAGGGTGCTGCTAAGCGAGATAAATTTGATGCAGATTCCTTAGCATTTAGGTTAGGAGTAATGCTTAAAGAGGCTAGGAAAGATTTAAATATGACCCAAGAGCAGCTTGCTGAAAAAACAGGAACGCAAAAAAGTTATATTTCTAGAATAGAGCGTGGATTGAGCGATATTCAGATTTCAACATATTATAAATTGATTGAAATAGGCCTTGGTAAGCATTTGAATATTTCAGTAGTATAAACATCCTCATTCATAAAAAAATAACCCCACAAAAAAAGAGCGAATAATTAATTATTCGCTCTTTTAAGTTTTTTCGATATTTGTTGACTAACCAGCAACCATATCTTCAGCACCAGGAAGCATTCCTGCTAACTTTGTTGGCTCGTGAATTAAGATTGGAATATGCTGTGGACAAATAGAGTATTTAACTCCTCTAAATGATAAGCCTACTAAAGGCACTTCTTGATCGTTGCGCTTGCAAAAAATGCACTCATCTTCGTTATGATTTTCCATTATAAATAGTTTTCTTGTGTTAATAAAGCGCAAAGATAATAAAATAATACTTGTAGGTAGTGTTTTATTGTTAAAATTTTTTGAAGTAAAGTGAAGCTCCATGGGAACGTAGGAGTAGCCTGCCTTATGACTAGCTAAGGAAATTGAATAATGAAGGTAACATTAATGATAATTATGCGTTAAAACATCTTTGTTGGCTGCAAAAAAATTATTATTAATATGTGGTTATAGCATTAATGTAAAAAAATAAAAGTTTAATTATGGAATTTATAATTTTAATATTCGGGTTCATATTTGGAGCAATATTGCAGTATGCAAGTCTGAATAAATATAATGTAATAAGTGGTTTAGCAACATTAGATAATTTTGCGGTTGCCAAAGCCATTGCTGTTGCAATAGGAATTGGAGCAATTATTTTATCTGTTGAAATAGGAATGGGATATGCCTCATATCATGTTAAACCTCTTATACTTGGTGGTATTATCATTGGAGGATTGTTATTTGGAACAGGAATGGCGATATTAGGTTATTGCCCTGGTACACTTGCCATATCGCTGGGTGAAGGTTCGGTTGATGCTCTAATTGGTATTATTGGTGGATTACTAGGAGCAGTAGTGTATACATTATTATTGCCTTCAATGGCTGGTATCATGGGGCCTAATTTAGGTAGTATTTCGCTAAATACTTTAGTAGGAACAAACACTGTTTTTTATCTTATTAGTTTTGTTATTGGTGGTGTATTTATTGCAGCCTCGCTTTGGTTACATAAACTAGATAAGGTAAAAAATTATAAATGGTTATACTCCGGAATTGCTTTAGCAATACTCAACCCAATCATATTTTTAACTACCACAACAAATAGACCTATAGGAGCTTCAACGGCATTTCCGTACATTGCTGATATGTCTGCAGGCTTAACTCAAAACAGTTATTTCATTAAAATTGAAGGTGCAGGATATTGGGAAGTTGTATTTTTAGTAGGAGCTTTTTTTGCGGGCTTTATTATCTCAATGATTAAAAAAGATTTTAAAGTTAAATTAATTCATAGCAATTGGGAAAAGTTTAAAGGTGATTCTTCAAGCAAAAGAATAATCTGGTCATTTATTGGTGGTTTTATTTTGATTTTTGGAGCTAGAATGGCTGGTGGTTGTACTAGTGGACATATATTATCTGGCGGAATGCAAATTGCTGTAAGTAGCTTATTATTTGCAGTATTCGTATTTGTTGGGCTTTTGATAACAGGCAAATTATTTTATAAGAAATCTTAATAGAGTAAATATTCTCGAATTTGAAAGATCTGCCTAAATGATTGAGCTAGGCTATAATGAGGCTTTAAAAGCTTTGAATAATATCGCTGAGTATTTAGTCTTGAGTCTTGAGTCTTCAGTTATTTAATAATTTAGCATTTAACAATTTAACATTTTAATAATTTAGCATTTTAACTCCCGATTACTATCGGGATAGCATTTTAACAACCAATACCAAACACCAAACAACTTATAATATATGGAATCAATAAAAGAGCTTTTTAGAATTGGCAGAGGGCCATCATCGAGTCATACAATGGGACCTGTGCAAGCAGCGAAAATTTATAAGCAAAGGCATCAGAGTGCAGAATTTTTCCGTGTTACTTTATATGGAAGCCTTGCTTTAACAGGCAAAGGTCACCTTACTGATGTGGCTATAATTGAAGAGCTTGCTCCGGCTAAAGTTGAGATTGTATGGAAAAAAGATGAGCGAAAGGATTTTCATCCCAATGCGTTGCAATTTGAAGTAGTAGGAGAAACAGAAAGCGATAAATGGCTAGTTTATAGTGTTGGTGGAGGTAAAATTGTTGATGACGATTCCAAGGAAAAAGAATCGGATATGATTTATAACCAGCGAAATATGCAGGATGTTCTTGATTATTATAAAGAAACAGGAAAAGTGTTTTGGGAGCTTGTGTGTGAAACCGAAGGTGATGATTTGAAAGAGCATCTTACAGAGGTTTGGAAAGTGATGAAGGAAGCAATTGCGCGAGGTTTGGTAAATGAAGGCTTGATTCCCGGTGGATTAAAATTACAAAGAAAATCAGCTTCATATATTGCAAAATCTCGTAGCCTTACTGGTCATGCCAAAACCACTAGCAAGATATTTGCTTATGCTTTGGCTGTTTCCGAAGAGAATGCATCGGGTGGTGTTGTGGTAACAGCTCCTACTTGTGGTTCATGTGGTATTTTGCCAGCGGTATTAAAGATAAGTCAAGAGCATTTTGAGCTCGACGACGAAAAGATAATTAGAGCACTTGCCACGGCAGGGCTTATTGGTAATATAGTAAAACATAATGCCTCAATTTCGGGAGCGGAGGTTGGTTGCCAAGGTGAAGTTGGAACTGCTTGTGCAATGGCTGCTGCAGCGGCTACTCAGCTTGCAGGAGGCTCGCCAGCACAGATTGAATATGCTGCCGAAATGGGATTAGAACATCATCTTGGCCTTACTTGTGATCCTATAAATGGACTAGTGCAAATTCCTTGTATTGAGCGTAATGTACATGCTGCATCTCGTGCTTTTGACTCAGCAAGATATTCGTTACTTTCTGATGGAAAGCACTTTATTAGTTTTGATGTGGTTACCAAAACCATGAACGAAACCGGCAAAGATATGCCTAGTATGTACCGCGAAACCGCCCTGGGTGGATTGTCAATATTTGGTGATAAGGACTTTGTGGACAATTAAGGAATAGAGGATCCCGATAGTAATCGGGAGGAAAGAGGAACCCGATAGTAATCGGGAGGAAAAAGGAGAAGGATAGAGGATTCTTCGGTAAACTTAGGAGAAATGATTGTGTGATTTATTAATTATTTAGAGGTATTATTAGGAGTTTATTGAGCCCGTCATGCTGAGTGTTTTGTGAAAAATGCGATAGCTTTTTCACAAAATGTACCGAAGCATAAGGGCGAAAAAAAAGCTGCCAACCATTAAGTAGATGGAGGCAGCCTTCAATTTTGATTCAATTATCACCGCAAATACTAAATCTTAGCCAAAGCTTGATCTAGGTCTGCGATAATGTCTTCAACGTCTTCAATTCCTACAGCAAAGCGAACTAAGCCGTCAGTAATTTGAGCTTCTGCTCTGCTTTCTTTCGATAGCTTTGAGTGAGTCATTGATGCAGGGTGCTGAATTAATGTTTCAACTCCTCCCAATGATACTGCTAATAATGCCAAATGAACATTGTCCATTAAAACTTTACCGGCTTTTAAACCACCTTTTACCTCAAAGCTAATCATAGTCCCAGGACCACTCATTTGCCTTTTACCCAATTCGTATTGTGGATGAGATTTTAATCCAGGATATATTACCCATTCTACTTTTGGATGATTGTCAAGATAATTAGCAACCTTAATTGCATTTTCTTGAGCTCTATCGATTCTAATTCCTAATGTCTTAAGACCACGAATTACAAGATATGCTTGATGTGGATCCATATTGCTACCAATATTTACCATTGCACCTCTAATAGCAGCATAATGCTCCTCAGTACGAGTAATTACCATACCAGCAACGATATCAGCATGACCATTTATGAATTTTGTAAGTGAGTGAAGCACAATATCAACACCCATTTCAAATGGCTTTTGTAAATATGGTGAACTAAAAGTATTGTCAATACAAACAGGAATACCATGTTTGTGAGCAATCTCTACCACTGCCTTAATATCTGTAATTCCTATTGTAGGATTTGCAGGAGTTTCAATATAAATAAGCTTAGTATTTTCTTGAATTGCGTTTTCTACATTCTGAGCATCAGTAGCATCAACATAAGTTGATTCAGTACCGAATTTCTTAAACATAGTTTCCATAACTACACGCGATGGGCCATAAACAGCATTATGACTAACAATATGCGAACCTGCACCCAATAATCCAAAATAGACTGCCGTTACAGCACCCATTCCAGAGCCACAAGCTACACCTTTATATCCACCTTCAAGCTCTGCAACTGCAACTTCCAATGAGTTGATTGTTGGGTTGCCAATACGAGTGTAAATATAACCATCCTCTTCGCCAGAAAAGCATGCTGCACCGTGGTCAGCACTCTTAAATGAGAAAGTAGATGTTTGATAAATTGGCACTGTTGCGCTACCAAATTCGTCGTTAATTGCGCCTGCGTGGATTAATTTTGAATTAAATCCTAAATTTTTTGTATCCATTGTTTATGTTTTATTAGTGTATTCAAACACTTTATTATTATTTGTTTTAATAAGATTGCAAATATAATTTTTTATTTTGTAATACAGATTCTAAATAAAGTCTAAATTATAATTGCTAATGTGAGAATTTTTTAATGTGGAAATTTGCAAATTATACAATGGTACAATTATACAATGGTACAATTATACAATGGTACAATGGGGGAATTATACAATTATTACAATGAATTAATGATGTAATATTAATACTAGATAATTTGCACATTTCCTAATTTTCACATTTCCTAATTTTCACATTAAACCATTAAACCATTTCATCATTAAACAATAAAACCTACTTTTGTAATACATAAACTAGAAATATTAATGAGTAATTTCATTCTCCATAAACCATACGGCTACCTTAGTCAGTTTGTACGAACCCAAACCAAAAGGAAAAACAAAAAACTATTGGGAGAACTATTTGATTTTCCGGAAGAAACTATGGCTATTGGGCGCCTTGATGAAAATTCAGAAGGATTATTATTGCTTACTATTGACGGCATGCTAAGTGAAAAAGTAAGGAGCAAATCCGTAGAAAAAGAGTATTATGCGGAGGTGGATGGAATAATAGATTCAATTGCTGTTGAGAAATTAAAAAATGGTGTTGAGATAGGAGTTCACGGAGAAAAGTATTTAACTAAAAAATGCAAAGCTAAAATAATTCCAAATCCTAATTTTCCAGAGCGCTCGGTTCGTGTTCGCAACCACCGTCCAACCTCATGGGTATCTATAACCATAAGTGAAGGCAAATTCCGACAGGTGCGTAAGATGACTGCAGCAGCGGGGTTTCCAACAATGCGTTTGGTGCGAGTTCGCATTGGTGGTTTGCGTATTGAACAACTAATTCCTGGTAAAGTTATTGAATTGGATAATGACTTTGACGAAGTGTTTTCTTAGGAATAAGTTCATGTCGAGTATTTCTAAATAGTAGCGAAGCTGTACTTTGATTTTTTATGTCATACTGAGTGTTTTGCAGAGAAAAGCGAAGCTTTTATCCAAAAATGTACCGAAGTATGACTTTTTCAATTAAACAAATCAACAACTAAGCAATTAAACAACAAAAAGTCCTACTTTTGCAACATGAATATTAACGAAAGAATAAAGGCATTATCAGTGTTGGGCAATAAGCTTAATGAACTCAAAGATGATAAAGTTGGCGGCGAGTTTTGGCAATTATTAATTACTGCCGAAAATTTTAATCCTTGGTTTACTCAGGAAAATCAGCAAATGGCATTGAAAAATATTATTGCCATGCTTGACAAGGAGGCTTTGGAAAACTGGATGGCTAATTATGCTGATAAAGATTTATCAGAATCTGATTTAAGAGTAGGGGTGATAATGGCTGGAAATATTCCTTTGGTAGGCTTTCATGATTTCATGAGTGTATTGATTAGCGGAAAAGTGTTTGTGGGTAAATTATCGTCAAGCGATAAAATTTTAATGCCATTTATAGCAAACCTTTTGGTTGAAATAGAGCCACGCTTTGCCGACAAAATTATTTTTGAGGACGAGCTAATGAAAAACTTCGATGCTGTAATAGCAACAGGAAGTAATAACTCATCTAGATATTTTGATTATTATTTTGGTAAATATCCTAATATTATTCGCAAAAATAGAAATTCTATTGCCATAATTAAAGGTGATGAGAGTGCAGAGCAATTAAAGGAGCTTGGCAAGGATGTGTTTTATTACTTCGGCTTAGGTTGTCGCAATGTGTCAAAGATATTGCTTCCTCGAGGGTATGAGATTGCTACTTTGCTCGATAATTTTCAATCTTACGATAAAGTAAGTATGCATTCCAAATATTTGAATAATTACGAATATCAAAAGTCGCTACTGCTTATAAATAGTGAATTGCACTTTGATAACGGCTTTTTGTTATTACGCGAAAAACCAGAGTTAGCAACTGCGGTTTCTGTGATGAATTATGAGTATTATGACGATTATGATGCCGAGATTAGGCGATTAAATATGCAAAATGACCAAATTCAATGCGTTGTAACAGGCAAAATGGATGTAAATAATGCAGTTTTATTCGGTAAAACACAAAGCCCTAGCCTAATGGAATATGCTGATAATGTGGATGTAATAGAGTTTTTAACATCTCTTAAAAACTAATTATAAAAAATATTAAGAAAAAGTGCTCTCATTGTTTTGTCATTTAATGAAATAGATGTACTTTTGCCCTCCGAAAATAAGGAAGCCTATTGGCTTATTGAACGAATATAAAATTATTAAATAGATATAGATATGAAAGCAGACATTCATCCATCAGATTATAGACTTGTTGTATTCCAAGACATGTCAAATGGTTATTCTTTTTTAACAAAATCAGCAGTTAATACAAAAGAGACTATCAAATGGGAAGACGGTAATGAGTACCCAGTATTCAAAATGGAAATTTCTCATACTTCTCACCCTTTTTACACTGGTAAGATGAAGCTTATTGACTCAGCAGGTCGTGTTGATAAGTTTAAGAATAAATATAAGAAACACTTCGATAGTAAGACTGTATAATTATATTATTCCAACAAAATATTAAGAAGCTCCTTTTAGGAGCTTTTTTTATGCTTATTAATTTGTAAACTTGAAAATTTGTCATATCTTTGAAATCACAAACATGAAATTAATAAACACAAAAATTACATCCACAATGAATTATATACTATTTGATGATCAGAAGGTTAGAGAGGATATGAAGCCGCTAACTTTTACAAGACCTGTTGCTGATTTACGTTTTGGAATTAATACAATGCGTGAAAAATGGGAGCGAATATTAGGTAAAAAAACATCTAGCCTTACTGAACAATATCTTTCTAAAAAATTCCCTCTTATTAAGGGTGATGATAATATACTGATAAATAGCTCAGTATGTCCTACCGATGATTTAGTAAAAGAAATAAACGGATTAAAGACAAATCAAGCTCTTGTTGGAGAAGAAAAAATAATTGCAATGAATCTTAGTCTCGATAACTTGGATTCAATGGAAACCTCTGAGACTAATCACGTATCGCTTGTGGCTGATACATTATGTATAAATAATACTTGGGATTTGTTCTCAAAATTAGAACAGGCAATCGATAAAGATTTTAAAGCAATTACAAAAGGTCGTAAATCGCAACCACTGAGCAAAACAAATAATGTAATTGGCGATAACCCAATATTTATTGAAGAAGGTGCTACTGTAGAATTTGCAATCTTGAATACTAATAATGGTCCTATATACATTGGTAAGAACGCTGAGGTTTCGGAAGGTGCTATTATTCGCGGTCCTTTTGCCTTGGGCGAAAATTCTGTTATTAGAATGGGAGCGAAAATTTATGGTCCTACATCTATAGGTCCATATTGTAAAATTGGTGGTGAGGTAAGTAATAGCCTTGTACTTGGTTATTCTAGCAAAGCTCATGATGGTTATGTAGGAAATTCTGTAATTGGCGAATGGTGTAATTTAGGAGCTGGTACAAATACCTCAAACCTTAAAAATACTTACGATATAGTTCGTGTATGGAATTACAGATTAGAAACCTTTATAAGTACTGACCTTCAATTTTGTGGCTTAGTAATGGGCGATCATTCAAAAACCAGTATCAACTCTATGCTTAATACTGGAACAGTGGTTGGCGTGAGTACTAACTTATTTGGTTCAGGATTCCCTCGTCAGTTTGTAAGCTCATTCGGTTGGGGAGGTTTTAGTGGCATGAAAAAATATAACCTTAAGAAAGCTATTCAAGTTGCAGAAAAGGTATACGCACGCAAGAATTTGGAGTTTGATAATGTCGAAAAAGATATTTTCAAAACAATATATGATTGTACAATATAGTATTGATTATTGAGAATATTTAGAATTGGTTAAATTCGTTGTATTATACGAGTTTAACTTTTTCTTTTTTAATGTTTTACTATACTCATTATATTTTCATAATTAATTAGAAATCAACAATAATAACCCACTCTTTTATCAAACAGATATTGAGAAATAATATATAAATATGATTTATAAATATAAACTTTTACTGCTTATATCACTATTCAGCTTTCAGATTGTAAGCTCGCAAATAACGATATCTATACCTCAATCGGAGCTTGAAAATGTTTCTGAAGAAGAAATTATACGAAGTGGAGTGCAGAAAATTGTTCTCGATAATGGGTTGACAGTATATTTGAGTGAAGATAGAACACAGAAAGATGTTTTGGGAGCTGTGGTTGTTCGTGGAGGTGCAAAATTAGACCCTGCTGATGCTAGTGGTACAGCACATTATTTTGAGCATATGATGTTTAAAGGTTCCACATCATTGGGAACAACAAATTACAAACAAGAAAAACCTATACTCGATTCCATAAGAGCACAATATGAGTTGTTGCGTTTGGATAGAGAAGATGAAGAGTTTAGAGCAGCTGTTCTTAAAAAAATTGATGGTTTGTCGGTAAGGGCTTCAGAATATGCTATCCCAAATGAGTTTAGTAAAGTGATGTCGTCAATTGGTGGCACTGGCGTAAATGCTTATACTACCTACGAAAATATTGTATATCATAATAGCTTTCCTGCCCAAAGTATAGAACAGTGGGTAGAGTTATATGTTGATAGATTTCAGAGTCCTGTTTTTAGATTATTTCAATCAGAATTGGAAACAGTATACGAAGAGAAAAATAGATCAGAGGATAATATTTTTAGAAGAATTATTCAAGAAGTGTATGTGAATTTTTATCCAAATTCGGTTTATGGAAAAAAGACTGTTTTAGGTACAATTGATGATTTAAAGAATCCTAGTATTGCTGCTATGGAGACTTATTTTAAAGACAATTATAATGCTACAAATATGGCATTGGTACTGATAGGTGATTTTGATTCGCGAACAGTGCAAAACCTTCTAACAGCCAGATTTGGTATGATAAGAAGTGGTGAGAAAGCAAAAATGCCATCTGCCACCGAAGCTCCTTTTGATGGTAGAGTGGTGGTGAAAAAGCGACTTTCGCCTATAGCATTGGGGATATTGGGATACAGAACCGTACCTATTGCGCATAAAGATGAGCTTACTCTTGATGTAATTGCAAAGCTTTTAACAAATGACGATCAAACGGGCTTGATTGATACACTTTCTGTAGGACAGGAATTACTCGAAGCACAGGTATTTGTTGATAAGCATTATGATAAGAGTGGTTTCTTCGTATTCTTCGCTCCTAAGCCAATTATTCAATCCGTTTCTAAAGGTGAAAAACTTGTATTGAAACAAATTAATAAACTAAAAGCAGGAGATTTTGATGATGACTTACTAAGTGCTGTTATTGTATCTATGCAAAAAAATGAATTAGTAAATCTTGAAAATAATAGATATAAGTTGTCGAAAATAATTGATGCTTATATGACAGAGAAACAACTTAATACTAATGAGTATCAAGCGAAATTAAATAAGATTACAAAAGCTGAGATTATTAGAGTTGCAAATTTATATTTTGGTGAAAACTATTTGTCATTTCAATCGAAAATGGGCTTCCCTAAGAAACATATTTTGGATAAGCCAAAGAATACTCCATTGAGTTTCGTTAATAAAGACGTACAATCAGAAATGGCTAAGAAGATTGCAACAATGCACTATAGTGAAGTACAACCAAATTATATTGATTTTAATGAAGATATAGTTATTTCGGATGTGATAGAGAACCTACATTTATACTATGTAAATAATCCTATAAATAATGTGTTTTCAATGAATATACGTATTGCTTTGGGAAGTATTGAAGATCCTCGTATTACTCAAATGGCTTATTACTTAAATAATACGGGTAGTGGCAAAATGTCGAATACTGAATTTAAAAGAAAGCTGCAGCAGTATGGTACTAGTGTGTATTTTTATGCTACTCGTGATTTCTTTACCATTAGTATTGATGGGTTTGATGATAAGTTTGAGCAGAGTTTGAAAGATGTAGATTATTTTCTTAAAAACTATTCGCAAGACGATGACCTAGCTAAGAAAATGGTTAACGATAATAAAATGGAGCTGAAAATGCTTAAGAAAGATGTGAATTCTAAAATAAGTATTTTAAATGAGTATGCATTATATGGAGAGCAGAGTCAATATCTTAATCGATTGACAAATAAGGAAATAAAAGCTCTCACGTATTCTGATTATAAGGAAATATCTAACACTCTGATGTCTAAAGAAGTGTATATTCACTATGTAGGCAGAAGTAAGGAAAATGTGGTTTCAAATTTGGTTAAGAGCTCGTTACCGTTTAAGGGCAGATTGCAGAAAGGTAATTCACCTTTTGTTCGTCACCTGTCGGAATATGAAAATGATAGATTCTTTTTTCTTGATGATAAAAAAGCCTTGCAAAGTCATATTCGTTTAACTTCTGTAGGTAACAAACTTGATAGAAATGCAAGAATTATGATGCGTCCTTATAATTACTATTTCGGTATAGGTATGAATTCGGTAATGTTTAAGGAAATTCGTGAATACCGCTCGTTAGCTTATGGAGCTTATGCATATTATACAGTTCCTTATCGATTCGATAGTAAGGGATATTTTAATGCAGCAATGAGTACTCAGGCTGATAAAACTAACGAATCAATTGAACTATTGGATAGCTTAATTTATAGTATGCCAAAGAATGAAGCTCAAATTCCTGCTTTACGTTCTTTCTTATTAAGATCATTTAATTCTAATATGCCAAGTTTCAGAACCCGTTCTTATACTGTTCAATATTGGAAACAGCAAGGGTATAAGTTTGATCCTCGTGCCAGTGCTTATAGCTTTTATCGTAAGGTTGACCTCGGTGAAATATATAAATTCCATATTACTAATGTTGGCGGAAAACCTAAAACTACTTGTATCGTTGGAAATTCGAAACGAATAGATATTGATAAAATAAAACAAGGAAAAGAGTATAAGAAACTTAAATTGAAAGATATATTAAAATACTAATAGATGTCGGTTTTTCATTATTTTTCAGGAACTGATAAGCAAAGAGCAAAGTTTATCTTCGATTTTATTGCTCCTATTTATGGTGTAATAGGTGGAGCTGCAAAGAAAGGTTACGACCGTATTTGCATAAAGCTCAATAAGGCTTTTCCTTTGCAAGAGTTCTCTATTCTGGATGTGGGTACTGGTACTGGCGAATGGCTTGCGAGTATTTCGCATTACTCAGAAAAGGAATCTGTTGGTACTGATTTTTCTGAGAAAATGATTAGTCAAGCAAGGCAGGCTTATCCCCAAAATAAGTATATAGTTAATGATGCCGAATCGCTCTCAAAGTTTGAGGATAATAGCTTCGATATTGTTACTGCCTCATTCGTATTGCATGGTATGAAAGCCCACGATAGGGCAGTGGTGCTGGCTGAAATGAAGCGAGTTGCTCGCCAATATGTTATGATTCACGATTTTGAGGGTTATACCCCCAAAGTGGTTAGGGTTCTCGAATTTTTAGAAAGAAGCGATTACCTTAATTTTAAAAAGAATTTTAGAAAAGAGCTTGCGGGCTTTTTTACAGAAACAGATATTGTTAAGTGTAAAGTTACTGGCAATGCTGTTTATATTGGTATTTTGTAAATAATTGCAAACTAATACCAATTTGGTATAATATCTTCAATGTGTTTTCACTCAAAATGATAAATAATACATTATTCTCCTAGCCTCAGCTTAAAAAATGATATATCTTTGACCAATCGTTCAGTCAAAAAAACTAATTAACTAATAATGCCACCAAAAACCGAAGAACAATTTGCCGAAATACGTAATGAGAAAACAAAACTCATTATGGAAACTGCTTTGCAGCTATTTGCAAATAATGGGTTTGATAATACTTCCATTAGTGCTATAGCTAAGCATGCTGCAATCTCTAAAGGGTTGATGTATAATTATTTTGATAGTAAGGATTCCTTATTGAAGGCAGTTATAATGTCTGGCATGGATAATTTTATGCACTTTTTGCAAGTGGAGGATGAAAATAATATAGAAAGAGAAGAATTGATTCGTTTTATTGATGGTAATCTTGAGTCCATAAAACAAAATACCGATTATTATAAGCTGTATTTTTCATTGGTATTTCAGCCAAAGGTTTTTTCGCTTTTGGGCAACGATTTTATTTTGATTTCCGAGCAGCTAATTAATAAATTAGTTTTATACTTTAGTCAGAAAGAGGCGAAAAATCCTTATGTAAAAACGCGTTTGTTACTTGCTATATTTGATGGTGTGGGAATACATTATATAAGCGATCCAGAGAGTTTTCCTTTGAATGATATTAGAGAATTAATTATTGAAATGATTTAATTATGAATATAAATCTATTCTATTATTCGGGAGCGGGCAATACTAAGTTTATTGCCAAAAAGATACAGAAGCAATTGCTAGCTTTGTCGCATCAAGTAAATATGATGCAAATAAATGCCGACAATTCGGTAAATTACGACCAACAGGCCGATGCATATATTATAGGTTTCCCTGTTTATGATTTATCGGCGCCATTATTGGTTCAGGATTTGGTTGGCAATTTGTCAAAGCAGAATAAGCCAATTGCCTATTTTTGCACTAAGGCTTTTCTGTCGGTAAATTCCATAAAAGAGCTTCATGATATTAGTAGCTCCAAAGGCTTTTCTACAGTGGCAACCCTTGATTTGTTTATGCCCGCTACTGATGCTCTTGCTTTATTTGCCAAAAGTGGTTCTACTACCGAAAAAATACTAAAGTCATTTCACTCAAAGCATCTGGATAAAAAAGTAGGCGCTTTTATCAAAAGGATTGAGCAGGCTAAGAAAATGCATATTGCAAATAAACGATATTCGTATTTGGGAGTGATGATTCCCAAAAAAGCTAAGCAAGCTTTCCATGATCAGTATACGGTGTATATACCTCAATTTTACTCTAAATCAGATGTTTGTATTGAGTGTATGCTTTGTGTTAAAGGCTGCCCGAGAGATAATATACGCTTTGATGATGGGATAAAGTTTGAGCTAAATTGCGATATGTGCCTAGCCTGTTTGCATCATTGCCCTGTGGACTCCATTCAGCTTGGCGATTATACAAAGGGTACTGTTCGCTTACGTAAAATAGAAATTAACGATAAATAAATAGATATGCAAAGGATTATAAAAATAAGTATTATTGCTGCTGTAGCAGTGGCTGTGTCGGTATTGTTCATTAGAGCCAAGTCGGATATGACGGGCTTGCAAATTATACAAAAAGCCAATGATTTGCGCTATGGTGAAACTAGTATTGGTGAAATGCAGATGAAGCTTGTACGCCCATCATGGACACGTACCATCAGTATGAAAATGTGGACCAAGGGAACAGAGTATTCCATGGTAATAATTACTGCCCCAGCCAAAGAAAAAGGGCAGGTATTTATGAAGCGCAAAACAGAAATGTGGAATTGGATTCCTAAAATATCACGTATGATAAAGCTGCCACCTTCTACTATGTCGCAAGGATGGATGGGATCTGATTATACTAATGACGATATGATGAACGAGGGTTCTTTGGTTACTGATTTTAACCATAAAATTCTCCGTAGCGAGAGTATCACTAATCTTGATTGCTATGTTATTGAATCTACTCCTAAGGATGATGGTGATGTTATTTGGGGCAAGAAAATTAGTTGGATTAGCAAGGATGGTTTTTTCAATCTTAGAACCGAATCCTATGATGAGGATATGTTTTTGGTAAAAACAGAAACAGCATCTAATATTAAACAAATAGGAGGTAAGAAACTTCCTAGTCATATTGAGATTATTCCTGCTGATGAGCCTGGTAATAAAACCATAGTGGAACTAATTAATATAGAGTTTAATAAAGACATTAAGGAATCGTTTTACTCACAACAGAACATGAAGAGAATTAGATAGTAGTTATTAATTTCTTTCCCGATAGCTATCGTAACCTAATTCTCAATTCTCAATTCCTAATTCTTAATTCTCAATTCTGAATCATTCACCCTTCATTATTAAATACGTATAAATTGATGGAAATTTTAAAAATAGCATGGCGCAATATATGGCGTAACAAACGAAGGACTCTTATTACAGCATCGTCACTGATGTTTGCGGTGATATTTGGTGTTTCGATGCGCTCAATGCAACTTGGTACTTACGATACAATGATCGATAGTGCCGTGCGTCAGTATTCTGGATTTATTCAAGTGCAAGATACTGCATTTTGGAAAGATAAAACCATTGACGAACTTATGCCAGAGTCTGACGAGGCCATCAGTAAAATCGCTGAAATAGATGGTGTTATAAGTGTTTTGCCACGTTTGGAATCCTTTGCACTTATTTCTAGTGGTAATAAAACCAAAGGAGCTTTTTTGCAAGGTGTGAATCCTAGTATCGATAGCAAAATGACCGGCATTGCCGATAAAATTGTTAGAGGAAGATATCTTGAGCCTGGTGACGATGGCCTGATAATAGGGCAGCGGCTTGCCGGTTTTCTTAATATCAATGTTGGAGATACAATTGTACTTATAAGTCAAGGTTACCATGGTGTAACAGCTGCTGATGTTTTTCCTGTGCGTGGAATTGTTAGAATTCCAAATCCTGCTCTCGACAAAATTCTTATGATTGGCGATATTAGTACTGTACAGGAATTTTATGGTGCTGAAGAAAAACTTACGGCCTTAGTTGTGAATATTGAAGATAAAAGTATGATTTCTACAATTATTCCAAAGGTAGAAACTGTACTTGATGATAATAGCTTGGTAACCCTTAGCTGGACGCAAATGAATAAGGAATTACAGCAACAGATAGCAGCTGATAATGGTGGTGGAATAGTGATGTTAATTATACTTTATTCGGTGGTTTTCTTCGGAATATTAGGAACAATAATAATGATGACTGCCGAGCGTAAAAAGGAATTTGGAGTTATGGTGGCTTTGGGAATGCAGAAAAAATATTTATCGCTAATAGTGCTTTTCGAAACAATATTTTTGGGAATGCTAGGAGCTTTCCTTGGAGCAGTGGTAAGCTCATCAATAGTATGGTATTTTCACGATTCGCCAATAAAAATAACTGGTGAAATGGCTGATATATACGAGCAGTTCGGAATAGAGCCTGTGCTTTCATTTTCAACGGATTTATCAATTATTGGCAATCAGTTTTTGATAGTATTATTTCTGCTTTTGGTGGCGGTAATTTATCCCATGATTAAGATTCGTACATTTACTATAATAGACTCATTACGTTCATAACTTACATAAACAGAAAAAAATAGATATTATGATATTAGAAATAGCATGGAAAAATATCTGGCGTAGTAAGATTCGCAGTTTGGTGGTTATTGTGGCCATTGGTGTAGGCCTTTTAGGAGGGATTACTGCTGTAGCTTTTATGAATGGCTTGCTTATCGGTAGAATTGACGATGCATTGGAAATTGAAGTGTCGTCGATGCAGATCCATAATGTAGAATTTATGGAAAACTCTGAGTTACAGTTTTTTATTAATGATGCCATAGTTACACAGATTGAAACTTTACCCGGAGTAAAGGCTGTTTGTAAACGCTTGGTTATAGAAACTATGGTGAGCTCAAATCGATCAGCTGCTGGCATTAAATTATTAGGTGTTGAACCTGAAAAAGAGAAACAAGTAACTAAGCTTTATGAGCATTTAGTTGACTCAAATAGTCGTTATTTTGAAGGAATAAAGCGCCGCCCAATTCTTATAGGAGCAAAACTTGCCGAAAAACTAAAGGTGCATGTTCGTAGCAAAATAGCCATAAATACTGTTGATATGGATGGTGTATCTATTCGTGGCGTATATAGAGTGGTGGGTATTTTCAAAACTCAGAATAGTGGTTTTGATGGTATGAATGCCTTTATTCGTTTCTCTGATATGCAAAAGATGCTTTCCATTGATGATGGCTTAGTTCACGAAATAGCTTTTATGCTTGACGATATGCTCGAAACTGCCCAAATGAAAATTGATTTGCAAAAGCAATATACTCGGTATAGAATCAATGACAGATCATTGTTGAAAATTAGAAACGATTCGATACCTAATATTGTATATTCAAAAATTGAAAGTTTGAAAAGCTCAGTGGATTATATGAGAGTAGATTTTGAGAATGAAATAAAGTTATATTTATCTGAGGAGGAATTTGAACAATATTCACCGCAATTATTTGAATCTTGCGAAGCAGGAATAAATGTTTCGGAATGGAAACAATTATCGCCTGAGTTGGCAATGCAAACCACATGGATGGATTTTATTCTTTACGTATTTGTAGGAATTATATTGACAGCCTTGGGCTTCGGAATAGTAAATACTATGCTGATGGTAGTATTGGAGAGAATTAGAGAAATAGGAATGCTAATCGCAATTGGTATGAATAGGCGCAGAGTATTTGCAATGATAGTATTAGAGTCGGTAATGCTCTCACTTGTGGGTGGTTTTGTTGGTATATTACTTAGTTGGGGAGTAGTGAACGTTCTACATAATACAGGTGTTGATATGAGTATGTTTAGTGAAGGTATGGAGGCAATTGGCTATCCAAGCTTAATTTATCCATCAATATCTTTTGGTAGTTATATTCAAATTACTATCATGGTTATTATCACAGGTGTTTTATCCGCTATTTACCCAGCATTACATGCAGTAAAACTTAATCCTTCGGAAGCAATCCGTAAGGCATAGGCTTTTTTATTAATAATGCCCTTCGGCAAGCTCAGGATGACAAATAAATTAGTTTAATTAATAATTAGAACATTTTAATTAATGGCAGGATATGAAACAAAGGAGTGGATTATATAGAATAACTTCTCTCTTCACTATTCTCCCTTAAATACTTAATATAATGGATATTATAACAATAAACAAACTGAATAAGATTTATAACGAAGGCACTGATATTCCTGTGCATGCTGTTAATGATGTAAGTCTAACATTTGAGCAGGGCGAATTTTCTGCTATTGTTGGACCTTCGGGCTGTGGTAAAACTACTTTGCTTAATCTCCTTGGTGGACTTGATAAGCCATCGAGTGGTAGCATAATGATTGATAGTATTGATATAGGAAGTTTGTCTCCATCTGCACTTACAGATTTCAGAATGAATAATATTGGCTTTGTTTTTCAGGCTTATAATCTTATTCCTGTGCTTACTGCTCGCGAAAATGTAGAATTTATTATGCACCTGCAACATAAAAGTAAAAAAGAGCGCGAGGAAAGAGCGCTGGCTTTATTGGAAGCTGTAGGTATTGGAGATAGAGCTAATGTGCGCCCAGGAAAACTATCGGGTGGTCAGCAGCAAAGAGTTGCCGTGGCTAGAGCTTTGGCATCAAAACCTAAGTTTATTCTTGCTGATGAGCCTACTGCTAACCTTGATTCTAAGGCCACTGAAAATCTATTGGAAATTATGGAGAAGCTTAATAAAGAAGAAGGTGTAACTTTTATATTCTCTACACACGATGCACGAGTTATTAAGAAAGCACGTAGACTTATTCAGTTGGAGGATGGGAAGGTTATTGAGTAATTATTAATAAACTTATTATATTAATTCATTATATCATTTAATATAGGAACAGCATATTTCTGTCTGTGGTTTTTAACCTCTTCTGGCGAAGCTTTTTTTTCTTTATTTTGTCTTGAACCTTTATTGGTGACTCATCGGCAGTCTGTCTAATAATACCAATTTGGTATTACTATTCTTCTAACAAAAATACTCATTGGTTTAATCTCCAAAAGCTCTGTTATTTCTTCGCCTATTTTTATTGCATTAGGGTCAACATTATCTGGTTCTATTACCTCTTCTACTCGTGGAAAATGTGATGGTATTGCAGAACGAACAGGTATTTCCTTTTTCTTGGTAGCTTTTTCTCTTTGATAAACTATTGTGTGTTTCTCTAATTCTTCTTCTTTTTGAGCAATCATCTGCTCAAACAATTGTAATTGCTTGCTATCTACAGGCACAAAACGTTCACTCTTAGACCCAAAAATCATCATCCTTAATTCTGCTAATTCTTGCTTGAGTTTATATCGCTCTAAAGCTAGATTATCTCTTTCTAAGGTCAGCTCACTCAGCTCCTTTTTAGAGATAGAAATACATTTATCTGTATGTCTTATAGTGTTTTGCATACAGTAGAGATACAAAAATTAATCTACATAGAGCCAATAAATACTAAAGTTTTTTTACTTTTTTTTAGATAAATACCTTTCTTTTTTATTGACACTAACAATGCTTATTCCATCCAAAATCATAATCATTTGAGTATATGTTAAAACTGCTAAGCTTTCTGCTACATCGTATTTGGGAAGTTCAAAAACACCTTTCTCTAGGTGCTTATAATAGAGCACAAATCCACCAGCTCGCCAATGGAGTAATTTTAGTTTATCTTTTCTCTTATTGATAAAGGCGTATACAATATTTTTGCCTTTATTATCATTCATGTGATCGCTAACTATACCACTTAAACCATTAAATCCTTTGCGCATATCTACTGCTGATAAATAATAGTAGTATATGTGTTCTCTCCCTAATCCTAACATAATTATTGCTTTTATATTTGAGCAACAAAAATCAGAAGATTTGGGAAACCTCACAATATGCACTTCGTCGTACGCTTACTTTCTAATGGTGAAAGTGATTTACTAAGTCAATTTATTTTTAAAGACAACGAATATTCAATAAGCTACAAGCTTATTCCAAAAAAGAAAGAACATTTCCTTTTATTTCAAGGGTCTGATATAAATTACAGAGGAGGTAAACAAGCATTTGCTCTACAATGTAGGAACACTGAAATTGATGCCAAAGTATACATGAATAAACGAGGAGATAATAATTTCCAATTAATAAATGAAGCAAAAAATAGTTATTATAAAGATTGGGCGTCTCGCAAAGAAAGATACCTTGATACAGGAGGCTATTGTTTTAAAGTTGTTGATTAGTCTATATGTGATTATTAATTTTGTTTTATGAAAGAAAATTACGAGCTGGCTCATTCATCACATTATACCAAAGTAGGCATTGCATATTGGACAGCTCTTGCTACTAACGAGATACTAGCCAATGGCCATGGTAATGAGTACAGCCCAGGTCCAAGTAGAATAGCCATTTGCGAATCTTGGGCTGAGCATATTTCTTAAATTATCGTCTAGATTAAAACTTAAAAAACAATCAAGAATTATTGTTTTAAGTTGTATAATAGGCATTCTGCTACTTTAATTTAACTCAATACCCCTCACTTTATAACTTTCCAAAAATCCCATAATTATAACGAACTATTTAATAAATTTGCAAACTGGAAATTTAGCTATATTTTTAAATCTACCCATTAATGAAATAATAATTTTAGAGTGAAAAGTAAGATGTACTAATGGGCAAATTTTAGTATGAAACGTATGAAACGAGCATGACAAAATAATTATTTAACTCACAATAGAATGATTATTTTTTTCATGCGACTACATATGGCCATTATAAATATAAACATATGAAACGAGCATGACAAAATTTAATCTTATTTTGACCCACAGGGACATGATTAAAATTTTGTTATGTGACTGTATATCACCAAATTAATAAATTTTAAACATATGAAACGAGCATGACAAAATAATTATTTAACTCACAATAGAATGATTATTTTTTTCATGCGACCACATATGGCCGCTAAAAATATAAACATATGAAACAACTTTTAATAACAATAGTATTTAGTGTATTCATTTTTATGAATATAAAAGCACAACAGGTAGAGCCTCCATTTTGGTGGGTAGGAATGAATAATGATGTGGTACAAATAATGATTCACCATGATGGAATTGCCAATTTGCAAATGAAAAGCAGCTCTGATGATGTGGAGATTTTGAAAGTGCATAAAGTTGATAATGAGAATTATGTTTTTGTTGACCTTAAAATAAAATCTACTGCCAAAGCAGGAATTATAAAATTCGATTTTTATAAGGGTAAAAAACGTCGCCCTGTTTATACTTTCGATTATGAGTTGAAACAGAGAAGAGAAGGTTCTGCTCAGCGCAAAGGCTTTGGGCAAGAGGATGTTATGTATTTGCTAATGCCCGATAGATTTGCCAATGGCGATGCCAATAACGATAATGTAAAAGGCTATCCTGAGCAGGCTGATAGAAGCAATCCCGATGGTAGGCATGGCGGCGATTTGAAAGGGATAGAGAATAATCTCGATTATTTGCAAGATTTGGGAATTTCTGCAATCTGGTTGAATCCTGTAATGGAAAATAATATGCCAGCAGTTAGCTACCATGGTTATGCAATTACCGATTTTTATAAGGTGGATGCACGCTTTGGTAGCAATAGCGATTATCTTAAAATGGTGCAAACAGCCAATAGCAAGAAAATAAAAATAGTGATGGATATGGTGTTCAATCACTGTGCTTCGGAGCATTATTGGATGAATGATATGCCCGATAGTAGCTGGATTCATAATTTTCCAGAATTTACTCGCTCTAACTATCGTGGAGGTACACTAATGGACCCTCATGCTAGTAATTACGACAAAAAAATAATGAGCCATGGCTGGTTTGATAAAACCATGCCCGACCTGGATCAAACAAATCCATATTTGGCAAAATATCTTATTCAAAATAGTATTTGGTGGGTAGAATATGCCGACCTTGGTGGTATCAGAATGGATACTTATCCTTATGCCGACCACGATTTTATGAACGAATGGGTAGCGGCAGTTTATAACGAATATCCCAACTTTAATATAGTAGGAGAGGCGTGGTTGCAAACAGTTGCCAATACTGCTTATTTCCAAAATAATACTTTTGCTGATAAAAAAGCCGTTTCTAAGCTCAATACTGTTACCGATTTCCCTCTTTGCTATGCAATGAATTCGGCTTTTAATGAGCAAGACTCATGGACCGATGGTGTAGCAAGTTTGTATATGACTTTGGCGCAGGATTTTGTGTATTCCAATGCCGATAGCAATCTTATTTTCCTTGAAAACCACGATATCGATAGATTTGCTTCAAATATAAATGGAGATTTCGATAAGTGGAAAATGGGAATGACTTTTCTTATGACCACTCGTGGAATTCCTATGATATATTATGGTGGTGAATTTATGACCGAGGGTAGAGGGCAAAAAAGCCACGGATATATGCGTACCGATTTCCCTGGAGGATGGGAAGGTGATTCGGTAAATGTATTTACTGGAACAAATATGAGTGAAAAGCAGGTGAAATCATTGGCTTTTTCGAAATACCTTCTGAAACTAAGAAACGAACATACTGCTTTACAAACAGGAAAACTTACACATTATATTCCCAAGGATAGCTATTATATTTATTTCCGAAGCAATGCCGAGGAAAGCTTCATGATTGTGCTTAATAACTCTGATAAGGAATATAGTTTATCTTTACACGACTTTGCAGAATCGCTTGATGGTTATTCTAGAATAAAAAATGCATCAGATGATAATATATCTGATATTAAGGATAAAGTAATGCTGGATGCAAAGAGTGCAACAATATTTCAATTGTTTAAATAAGTAAATACAATACGATGAAAAATTACAAAATATTACTGCTTAGTTTACTATCTTTATTATTGTTTTCTTGCGAAGATGATATGCAGATGGAGATTTTAGATTTTGAGAAACCTATTATTGTTCAACAATTGGATTTTGAAGCCAATATGTTGGATTTGGAATCTTTTGTGGATGGTGATGTGGATTCGGTTTTGATAAATGGTGTAAAAGGCGATTTTTATATGGATAATACCAAGCTGATATTTCATGCAGGTTTTTATTCAGAAAAGTATTTAGTGGCTAAAATTTATCAGAATGGTGAGAGCACAGATGTGGTTTTGCGAAAGTCGGATAAGCGATATGTGCTTTTTAGCTATAGCGCAAAATATGATAAAAATAAAAAATATCAGGTGGCAGGCGATTTCAATGGCTGGGCTCCTACAAATACTAATTTGCAATGGCACGATACTGCATATCAGGCTGTAATGGAGCTTACTTCAGGCAAGTATCAGTATCAAATAGTGGAAGATGGCGAGTGGAAACTCGATGAGTATAACCCTATTACAGCTCCAAATAATCAAGGAGGAGTGAACTCTGTTTTTGTGGTTGGAAGTGGCAATGAGGCTAAACTTCAACTTTCAACAGAGAGTTATACTGACAATAATATCAGCTTTAGTATTAATGATACAAATGCTAATATAATTGTGATGTTCAATAATAAAGATATTAGCTCAGAGCTGAAAAAAGGCGATATGCTTAATATCAATATTCCTGAAATTGCTAAGCAATATGAGCTTTCTTATATTCGTGTATTTGCCTTTAATGCCAATGGCATTGCCAACGATCTTATGATTCCTTTGGTATATGGCAAAGTGAGTACTTCCATTACAGAATTGCCACGTACAGCATGGCAAACCAATATATTATATAATGTGTTTGTGGATAGATTTTTTGATGGAAATCCTGAAAATAATAACCCACTTCCTGATAGCATAGTGCTGCCTGCTGCCAATTATAATGGTGGTGATATGGAAGGTATTATGGATAAAATTGATGCTGATTATTTTTCGGAACTTGGTGTAAATTCTTTATGGTTGTCGCCATTGGTTAAAAACGTGGAAGGTGCTTATGGCTATTGGCCTGATCCTAAAACGAAATTTTCGGCATACCACGGTTATTGGCCGGTTTCCTTTACTCAGATAAATCCACATTTCGGTGATTCTGACGACTTGCATAATCTTGTGGCAGCAGTTCATAATGATGATATGAATATTTTACTTGATTTTGTTGCCAATCATGTGCATCAAGATCATCCATTTATAAAAGCTCATCCCGAATATGCTACAGAATTGCATTTGCCTGATGGCACACTAAATCTTGAGCGTTGGGACGAATATAGACTTACTACTTGGTTTGATAAATTTTTGCCTAGCCTAAATCTAGAGAACGAAAAGGTTTCTAAAACGGTGGCTGATTCTGCTACATGGTGGATTACGGAATACGATATTGATGGTTTCCGCCACGATGCAGCTAAGCATGTTCCTCTTTCATTCTGGAAAAGACTTACTCGAGAGATTAGAGATAAGGTGGTTCTCAAAAATGATAAGCAGGTCTATCAATTGGGCGAAACATATGGAAATAGCGAATTAATAGGTAGTTATGTGAATAATGGAATGCTGAATGCACAATTCGATTTCAATGTTTACGATGCTGCTGTTGGCGTATTTGCTGGCGATAATTCCATGAATACTTTGGCTGAGCGATTGGAGGAAAGTCTGAATGTATATGGTAGTCATAATGTGATGGCATATATCACAGGAAACCAAGATAGGGGAAGATTTATTTCCTATGCCGGTGGTGACCTTAAGTTCGATGAGGATGCAAAGGAAGCTGGCTGGACTCGTAAGATTGGTGTTGGTGATGATGTTGGATATTTGAAATTGCAACAGCTTATGGCTTTTAATATGAGTATTCCTGGCATTCCTGTTATATACTATGGCGATGAGTTTGGTATGGCCGGAGGAAACGACCCCGATTGCCGACGTATGATGCGCTTTGATAATCAACTTACGGAAAAAGAGAAAATTAACCTTGAGGTTACAAAAATACTTATTGCAATTCGTAAATCGAATATGGCTCTACTTTATGGTGATGTGGTAAGTATTACACCTAATAACTCCACATTGATTATTCATAGAAAGTACTTCGATAATGAAGTCTATTCTGTGTTTAATACCTCTGACCAAGAGCAGCAAGTAAACATTAGCATTAAAGGAAATGCAAAAAAATATAAAACTAGTTTTGGTAATAAAATGACTGTAAAAAATAATGTTTTGACCATAACTATTGCTCCTAACTCATTTGAAATAATTATTAAATAGAAAACAAATAAACTTAACAAATAATGAAGAATATGAAATTATTAATGATACTGGCAGTGTCTATATTTGCCATATCATGTGCATCTGATTCACCGAAGGAAACGGTGATTGAAAAGACTGAAACCGCTATTGTGAATCACACAATGTATCCCGAATGGAGTGCAAACTCTAATATTTATGAAGTAAATATCCGTCAATATACTCAAGAGGGAACTTTTGCTGCTTTTGATAAGCATATTGATAGATTGGCAGATATGGGAGTAGATATTTTATGGTTTATGCCAATTTCTCCCATTGGCGAAAAGAACAGAAAAGAGGGCTTAGGTTCATATTATTCTGTAAAAGATTATACTGCTGTAAATCCAGAGTTTGGTACTATGGACGATTTTAGAGCCGTGGTTGAGCATGCTCATGCTCGCGGAATGCATGTTATAATCGACTGGGTAGCAAATCATACTGCATGGGATCATGAGTGGGTAACAAATCACCCCGATTGGTACGAAATGAAGGATAGCGTAATGGTTGCGCCTTTTGATTGGACAGATGTAGTGCAGCTTAATTATGACAATAAAGACTTACGTACTGCCATGACTCAGGAAATGGAGTTTTGGGTAGATAGTTTCAATATTGATGGTTTCCGTTGCGATGTAGCATCAATGGTGCCTACCGATTTTTGGGATAGTACAAGAGCTGTGCTAAATCAAAAGAAAGATGTTTTTATGCTTGCCGAGGCTGAGGAGCCAGAGTTGAATAAAAACGCTTTTGAGAGTAGTTATGCTTGGGCAATGCATCATAAAATGGCAGATGTAGCCAAAGGAGATACCGTAGCTCAAGTATTGATGTCGCAAGTGAATAAGGATCAAGAGAAATTTGGTGATGATACTTACCTAATGCAATTTACTACTAATCATGACGAAAATTCGTGGAATGGTACTGAGTTTGAGAAAATGGGCGATGCTTATCAAATTATGTCAGCATTGACATATGTAGTGCCTGGTATGCCACTTATTTATAATGGACAGGAGTCAAAAAATACGAAGCGACTTTTATTCTTCGAAAAAGACCAAATTGATTGGAAAAACTATGAGCTAGCAGATTATTATACATCTATGAATACTCTAAAGAAAAACAATAAAGCCCTTTGGAATGGTATTTATGGTGGTGATTTTAATGTATTGAAAACAGATAATGAATCAGTATTATCATTCAGCCGTTTGTTAGAAGATAATAGCGTTGTTTTTATCGGAAACTTTAGCCCACAGTCTGTTGAAGTAAATTTGACTGCTGCTAATGCAAAGGGAGAATACACAAACTATGTTACTAAAGAAAAAGTTGAAATAAATAATGAATATAAACTTGAGCTAGGAGCTTGGGAATATGTTATTTTGGTGAAGTAATATTCTGTAATAAAGTATTTTATGAAAAAGAGAAATCAATTATGTTTGGTTTCTCTTTTTTTTGTGGAATAAGTTTATAAGCTTAAAAATAATATGGATAGAACTACCAACTAAACAATTAAACAAATCAACAGTCTAATATTGTTAATCTTTTAAAATTACAATCTAAAACAAGACTAAAGTAACAATATTATGCAAAAAAATGATAACGGCTAATTATATATAGACTATTTGCATAATTTAAACGCAGCAAGCTACATTTAATTAGCTAATTTAGCTTACCAAAAATGGATAATAATTTGTAACAGATTTATTAAGGAAGGTATGAATAAAAATTATTTTGAATCCCCTTTTGAAGGAAAGCAAATAATAAACCAAAGTTTTCCGATGTTGAGTTATACCAATTTGGTATCAAAATACGCTATAAATAAATTGGAATATATTTTCCTATTAGAAGGCAAAAATTATTTGCATAAAAGCCT
>Ga0256842_1000832_pt1 | contig 26683 bp, 22 predicted proteins | sample 4559240metaG_FD_185973 | JGI IMG/M metagenome (GOLD analysis project Ga0256842, IMG submission 185973) | Hydrothermal vent microbial communities from Guaymas Basin, Mexico - 4559-240 | ecosystem: Environmental > Aquatic > Marine > Hydrothermal vents | place: Mexico: Guaymas Basin | collected... | reverse complement strand
AGAGAGCCTACCTTCCTTGGCCAGACATGATAGAAAAAATGAAGGAATATGATATTCCGCTTTTTACTTTGGAATCTAAGACTCCGTTAAGAGAAATGGATGCTATTGGCATATCACTTGAGTATGAACTTTCTTATACAAATGTTATAGAAGTTCTAAAGCTTTCCAAGATACCAGTAAAAGCCTTGGAGAGAAAAGAAAGGGATCCAATTATTATTGGCGGCGGACCACTTAGCATGAATCCAGAACCGATCTCTCAAGCTTTCGATGCAATTTTAGTCGGAGATGGAGAAGAAGCCATCATTGAAATTGCGCAGATTCTTAAAGAAACAAAAGATCAAAAAAGGGAAGAAAAGATCAGCGCTTTATCAGCAATTAAAGGGATGTATATTCCTTTATATTACGAGCAAATCGGAAAGAAAATTGTTCCTATTAAAAGCACAGCACCGATTCCGATTAGAAAAAGAGTTCTTTCTGATATCGATAAATTTCCGCCTCCACTAAAGAAAATTTTGCCACATATAGAAAGTGTTCATGACAGAGCTGTGATAGAGGTAATGAGGGGATGTACGAGGGGCTGTAGATACTGTCATGCAGGCATGATCTATAGGCCGGTTAGGGAAAGAGATCCTAATAAGATTGTTGGATATGCAAGAGAACTTTTGGACAACACAGGGTATGAAGAGCTATCTTTACTATCGCTTTCGACGATGGATTATACAGCTATTGATAAGCTCTCAGAGGTTCTGATAAATGAGGTTTTAAAAGAAAGGATGGTAGCATTATCGTTGCCATCAACAAGAGTGGATAGCTTTGGAATAGAAATTGCCAGCAGAATAGCTGGAATAAGAAAGACAGGCCTTACATTTGCACCTGAAACAGCTTCTCAGAGGTTGAGAAATGTTATAAACAAAACCATAAGCGATGATGATATTTATAAAACTGCAGAAGCTGCCCTCAATGCCGGATGGAGAAGAGTAAAACTTTACTTCATGATTGGCCTCCCAACGGAATCTGAAGAAGATATATACAGCATTTTGAGTATGATTAAAAGAATAAAAAGAATGGGATTTAAGGATGTAAGAGCTTCAGTTTCAATCTTCGTTCCAAAACCACATACACCTTTTCAATTTGCTGATCAAATTAGCATTGATGAAGCTTACAAAAAGATAAAGATACTGGCAAAGGGAAAGCGATTTGCAAAAGTAGATGTACACAACCCAAAGAAAAGCTTTGTAGAGGGGGTTTTATCAAGATCGGGAAGAGAGATGTTTGATGTGATATTGAAGGTTAATGAGCTTGGTCAGATATACGACGAATGGACAGAGCATTTCTCCTTTGAAAAATGGCTTAGGGCTTTTGATGATATTGGTATAGACCCCAATAAATATTTGAAAGGTGTAAGATTTGACGAGGACACGCCATGGGATCATATATGGGCAGGAATAGATAAGAAATTTTTGGTTGAGGAGTATAAAAAAGCTCTGAAGGGAGAAATAACCCAAGATTGCCGCTGGTCAAGGTGTTACTTATGTGGAATATGCATAAAAGAAAAAGTGAAAAACGTTTTAAAAGAGTTTAAGGAGATCGAACTTCAATGAAAATCCAATCACAAGAGAAATTTTGTTTTCATTTTCATTCGTTGGCTTTAATACGTAATCTCCGCCATCTGCGGTTGGGAGTGCCTCAAGTTTGTTTTTTATGTCAATGTACGAGACTGAAGTGTATATTAAAAAATTCTTGAAAAATTCCCTCGAATATGAAGCATAAAGTTTTGAAGTTTTATCTATCTTTGGATCGTCAAGCAGATGGGTATATTCAGGACACGTTGACAAATCTTGCCATGGATTGTTATAGGATTTTGGCCCAGATAATATGTACTCTAACGAAACGTCAAGACTTCCTTTCATTATATAGTTGCTGTAAGTAACAAAAAAAGCCAATGTATTTTCACCATATTTAAAACCAACATAATTTTCCTCAGGAAGAAGAGTTCTTGTTCCACCATGAACTGTAACAACTGATTCCGGAAAGAGAACATAACCAGTTTCAAAGGCCCTTGATTCAAAGGTATATTTAGTAGCTCCTGCATGATACAAGCCAAACTCACCAATTTTTGTTTTAATCTTTCCTCCAACAGACCATGCAATTTTGTCTGGATTCTGAAAACCTCCGTAGAATCTGTTCATGTTGAGATCGTCAATCAATATCTGTGCATATAGGTATAATTCCTTTGAATGATAATCTGCAAAAAAGCCCATTAAACTGTTATCATCCCAGCTTTGATAGAATGGTTTATTAGCATACAGAGTGTATTGGGTTAAGAAACTTGGTATTGGACTAAAAAAGTATTCATAGTCAAATAACCTGTTTGCATAAACGATGCTATCCTGGAAGGCGAAACGTATTTTACCAATCTTTATTCCATAAGTTTTAAATACAACACCTCTGTCCAAATGATTGAAGTTGGGAACATTCTTTGAAAGAAGTATCCATTGCGTCCGATAAAAGAAATTTTCAGAAGAGTAAGAGAATAAAATAGAAGGAGCGGAAATCCCGGCGCCGGATAGAAAGACTGAATAAGGGCTATCAACAAAATCTTTTAAGATAAGTCTACCTGCTTTTACTGTAAACTTGTTGATGTTGAATTTTACAAATCCTTCTTTAACATTAAAATAACCTCCAAAGTAAAATCTATAATGAGTGGGATCGTAATAAAAATTGTCATTTGCTATATACGCATCTCCTCCAACCTGAAGGTATTTTGAATCATATAAACCCTTCATCGTGATTTTATATGTATTTTGCGTTATATCGTACAATGGGTTCAAAGAGAAGTTAATAGATTCAGCGTACATTGAAACATGTAGCATGAAAATGATAAGTGTTATCAATTTGGATTTTACTCCGTATTTCACACCTCAATTCTCCTTTCACCATGATCTATCTTTTTTAAAGCTTCCTTCACTTTTTCCACAACAACTTTTTTATCTTTTTCGTTATTTACCCAGTCGAACCTATCGGCGTTTATTATTAGAACAGGCGAGATATTGTAACTCTCTATGAATTTTTCATACCATTTGTTAAGCATATCCCAGTATTCATATTCTGCTTCAAGCTCATATTCTCTTGCCCTTTTTTTGATTCTTTCAACAGCCAACTTTGTTGGAATTCTTATATATATCATCATATCAGGTGTAGGAGCTTCTTCTATCAGATTTTGATAAAGCCTTTTATAAACTGATATTTCGTCCTCTGTCATATCTTCATCCTCATAAAGCATCTGTGCGAATACGACATCTCCAAATATCGATCTGTCAAGTATACTTCCGCCTTTTTTAAAGGCTTCTTTTATTTGTTCATACCTTACTGTCAAAAAAAGCATTTGCAGAGTAAAAGCCCATCTTTTTCTATCACGATAAAACTTTGGAAGCATTTTTTCTATCATAAGGTCACTTAGTTCATAATATGGAGTTAAGCTTAACTCTTTGCTTAGCAAAGCTATTAGGGTTGTTTTCCCTGAACCAACCGTTCCTTCAACGACTATGTTGTAGCTTTTCAGTTTATTTCACTCTCCTTAGTTTCTACCCCGTAAACCGCTACAAGTATTCCAACCAAAAAAAGAAGAACTGAGAAGAAAAGAAGCAGGCTTAAAACTTTCCCTTTGAAAATAGGTACTATATATGGTGCAATTATTCCACCTATTCTTGTTATGGTACCTGAAGAACCGTTTCCAGTTGTTCTAAAAGAAGTTGGGTAAAGCTCTGGGGTGTAAGCGTAAACCAATCCCCATGCTCCTAAACAAAAAATACTTGTAAGGAGCGCAAATGTTATATATAGTGCACTACTTTGAACAAGTGCAAAGCCAAGAGAAGTTAGAGCTGTTCCAAACAAAAATAACAGCATAGACTTAACTCTACCGATTTTCTCTATAAGGTAGGCTGCAAGCAAATAACCAGGGAGTTGAAAAACCATCATAAGAAAGGTTAATGTCATAGATTTTTCTACAAGCCCTTTTGCAGCAAAGATACTTGGAAGCCACAAGAATATCCCGTAATAAACTATGCTCAAAACAAACCAAACACTCCAAATCATAAGGGTTCTTGAAGTGTAGGGCTTTTTCAACAATTCGTATACTGGTACTTTTGCCTTCTTTATCGGTTCTATTTTTTCTTTTATAGTTACTCCAAGAAGTTTTTCAAGGGCTTCTTTCCCATTTTTCATGAATACAAATCTTGGACTTTCTGGAATTCTTAAATACCAGATGAAAAGAAGAGATCCTAAGGCCATCATCCAATAATCCCAACGCCAGCTCAATTTTCCCAAAGTTATGTGGACAACACCAACCAAAATGCTTCCTATTGCCCACATCGATTCAAGAAGTACAAGATATCTTCCTCTCAGTCTAACTGATGTTACTTCGCTCAGATAAGCGTTAACAGATGGCATCAACCCTCCAAATCCAAATCCAGCTAAGGTTCTAAATATAGTGTAAGAAAGTGTAGACGAAGAAAAACCACCCAAGAATGTAAAAATAACAGAAAATGAAAGATACAGGTTTATTGAAACTTTTCTTCCTAATGTATCAGATATGAATCCTGACAAGAACGCACCAACAAGCATCCCTATGAAAACAGAACTTTTTAAAAAAGCTTGAGAGATGGTAGAAGAATTTCCAAAATCAGCTAAGACGTCCTTTGTAGTAAATGTTCCAAGAAGAACCCCGTAGGATACGATGATCCATGCGGGAAAGCTTAAAAACAAATATCTCCTCTGTTCTTCACGGCTTATGTACTTTTCTATAACTGCATCGATTTTCATATATCAGTGCCCTCCTTTTTCTTATTTAAAAAACTCCCTGAGCTGAGACTTATTCCAAAAATTGTGTAAACAAATTATAACACTTCCTATCCTTCTTAGCTTCTCATACCTCTATCATGTTTTACACATTTTTCGTTTAACCCCCAACACTTGACTCAACCCTACCTTATCCAAAGTCGATGAAGAATGAATAATGGACTATACTTTAAATCGAATTTTTTCTTTCCAACTTCTCTTGTAGTCTCCTTCTACTCCTACAAAAAGAACATACTTTAGCTGTGGTAGGATAGCCGCAGACTTCGCAGCTATGGAGCTGTGGAGTGTTTTCTTCTATTTTGAATATATTTTCCTTTTCCCTTAGATACCCGAGGTAAAAGGAAAGAGTTATCCCTCTTTGTTCATCTTCAAGCTGACGGATTATGTTTTTGTAGATCTTTGAAGTAGCACCAAGCGAAAATGGACATGATGTTGGGAGAAAATCTATACCACGTTTTTTTGCGTAAAGTTTGATATGCTCTTCATAGTTCAACACCAAAGGTTTTGCCTTTTTAACGAACTTCTCATGGGTTTTTTCAAGAACTGGATAGCTTCTTGTTATGTATCCTGTTTGCCAGTGAAGGATGTTACCAAGAAGAACCGTCGCCTCATCATCAAGGTTATGGCCTGTCACAAGAACATCGTAGTCATTCTCAACAGCAGCTTTGTTCATAAGATATCTTTTAACCATTCCGCAAAATGAGCAGGCGGGTCTTCTCAATATTTTCGCAGCCTCAAAAGTAGAAAGGCCGTATAAATACTCTGTAGCATCTTCTATTATGAGAGGCCTGTTAAGCATATCAGAAAGTTTTTTAACCTTTTCATAAGCAGGGCTAACCTGATAATCGTGTCCTAGCTTTATAAAAAGTCCATCAGCGTTGTAGCCAAGCTTGACAAGTATGTACCACAAAACCATGCTATCTTTCCCACCAGATACCGCGACAAGGATTCTGTCTTTCCTCGTAAACATCTTAAATTTCTTTATAGCATTCTCTACCCTTGATTCTATAAATTCAAGGAAGTGCTTATCGCAAAGCTTAAGGTTGTATACAACAAGCTTTATGGATGCAGGTCTGCCACATTTTTTACATTTCAAGAATTACCCCTCCTGTTATTGAATTTAAAACAAAAACTTGCACGCTTGTAATGCAGTCATACAAATTTTTTAAGTTATTAAGGAACTTCAAAAATTCCCAGATAATTCTACCATCTATTTCTACCACATTATTACCATTTGGTAGAATTGTGTTAGAAAAAAGCGTATTTGGAAATTCGCTTTTTATTATCACAATCCAATTATTGAGCTTATCAACATGTCGAAAAATCTGACAAATGGATTCATCATTATGGGAAGTATCCAAAGCACTAGAATGCCCAGCATGAAAAGTATTCCATAAACCTGGTATTTCACATACCATTCCATATAATCTTCTGGAAGGAGAGCACCGAGGATTTTAGAACCATCAAGAGGTGGGATAGGAAACAAAGAAAAGAATGAATAAGTCAGACTATATTTTGCAGACTTGTACATCACATCAAAAGTAAAGGAATTCGCCTTCACAGATTTTGCTATTTCTGCGAATATAAGAGCTTCCACTAAGTTAATAACGGGACCTGCCACAGACACTACAAGCAGGCCCCATCTTCTTGACTTCATTTTCCACGGTCTTATAGGAATAGGTCTTGTCCATCCGAAGTCGAATAACATGAACGCTATAGTTCCCACCGGATCAAGATGAACAAAAGGATTCCATGACATCCTCTTCGTTTGCTTTGGTGTGTCGTCGCCAAATAGCAAAGCTATCCAACCTTGAAGATAACCTCTTGGCAACGCTAAAAATACTACAGCTAAAAAACCAGATACTAGTTCAACCGGGTGCGTAATATATGTTACGAAGTTTTCCATATAATATACCTCCACAATTACTTACTTAATCACATTAAGTTCTCTTCCAACTTTTGCAAATTTCTCTATGGCAAAGTCAAGATCTTCCTTTGTATGCACAGCACTGATCATAACTCTTATCCTTGCTTTTCCTTTTGGAACTGTCGGATAACCAATTGCCTGTGCAAAGACACCTTCCTCAAATAGCTTTTTGCTGAACTCAGTTGCAAGTTTTGCATCATAGAGCATAACAGGGGTTATCGGAGTTTGGCTGTGACCTGTGTCAAAGCCAAGTTCGTTCATCTTTTCTTTGAAGTATTTTGCATTGTTCCAAAGTCTTTCCACTCTCTCACCAGATTCCATAAGAATCTTTACAGCTTCAAGCGCCGCTGCTGTGTCAGCAGGTGATAGTGGTGTGCTGAATAGGAATGGCCTTGACCTTTGTTTTAAGTAATCTATTAATTCTTTTCTTCCCGCCACATATCCCCCAACAACGCCAAAGGCTTTAGAAAGTGTTCCTATTTCTATATCTACCCTTCCGTGAAGCTTGAAGTGATCGACTATTCCTCTCCCAGCTTCACCAAGGACTCCTTCACCATGGGCATCATCTACCATCACCATTGCATCATACTTTTCTGCAAGTTCGACTATACCTGGAAGCGGCGCCAAGTCTCCATCCATTGAGAACACTCCATCAGTTACAATCAATTTCCTTCTGAAGTTTTCTTTTGAAGCTTCTTCAAGTTTTGCTTTAAGGTCATCAACATCATTATGCTTGTATATATATCTTTTTGCTTTAGTCAACCTTATTCCATCGATTATCGAAGCATGGTTTAGCTCATCTGAGAATATCGCATCTTCGGCACCGACAATAGTTGGAATAACCGCTTGATTGGATATAAACCCAGTTTGGAAGAACAGTGTGGCTTCAACTCTTTTGAACTCTGCCAAGGCCTTTTCCAGCTCTTCATGAATTTTTAAAGTCCCTGCGATTGTCCTAACAGCTCCTGGTCCCACTCCCCATTTTTCAATAGCCTTTATAGCTGCCTCCTTCATTCGTGGTTCGTTGGCAAAACCAAGGTAGTTGTTGGAACAAAGGTTAAGGACTTTTTTACCTTCTATCTCAAGCCATGCGCCTTGAGGACCTTCCAAGGTTCTTATGTAAACATAAAGACCTTGATCTTTAAGTTCCTGAAGTTCCTTTGTAAATACACTGTAGTCAAACATCTTCCTCACCCTCCTTTTCTTCATTTTCTTCCGGCTTTTCTTCATTTAACTTTTTTCCTTTTCCTTTTATATCTTCCACAATCCTTTGAACATCATAAGCTTTCTTTGAAAGTTCCGTTGCGGCTTCTGCCAAATTCTGAGACGCAAAGTTAACTTCTTCTATTACTGTAAAAATCCCTTCAACCGCTTCTGTGATTTTCTCAGAGCTATTTTTGTTCTTCTCTATCATTTCAAATAACCTGACGGAACCTTCATTTAATCTTTCCGTTTCCTTAGAAATGCTCATAAAAGCGGCTGTTAGTTCATCAATTTTTTCCTGAGAATTCTGAAGCGCTGTAAATATTTCCGATACTCTTTTCGTTGTTGTTTCTGAAAGTTTTCCTATTTCTTCCGCCAATGTTTTGATAGCTTGTCTATCTATTGTTTCCCTTGAGCTTTCTATCGAGGCGTTGATGGAAAGAACAACAATCCTCTCACCTATCTGTTGAATGAAATTACCCATTGTATAGATTTCTTGTATGGCTCCGGCAAGTTCTGAAGTCATTATCTCAAATTCTTTCATGGATTTTATAAGGAACTCCGAGAAGCTGGTAACTTCCTTTGAAAAATCGTGGGTTTGTTCCATATCATCGAGCATCTCTCTTGACAATACACTTAAAGTCCTTCCTTTTTCTTCTAATTCCCTTGTACTGGCTGCAAGTTCCTCAGAGGATGCCGCCAATTCCTCGGAAGACGTCGACGTGGTAAAGACCATCTCTTCAAGGACGGTGATCATCCTGTTCATAGGTTCTACAAAATCAGAATAGATCTTCTTTTTCACTTTTCTAAGTAAAAATAATAAAATTATGAACATAGGTGTAGACAACCCAAGGACCACTGCAAGAATTTTGAATATTATCGGTGCAAGATTCCTTCTTTCTTTCCAATTTATGTAATAGGAATTTCCATCAAGAGACTTGTAAGCATAGTAATACACATTCATATATGGACCACTCTTGAAAGCTGCAAAATCGCCGATTTTAAGTGAAGACAACTTCGATGATGTTACATCATCAAGGTCTTTTTCAGAAACTATATTGAACTTACCTCCAAGATACTCTTCTGCAGATCTCATAATAGAAGAAATATCTTGGTAAAGTATTAAAATGTATCTATTACTGTATATTACTGCTGCAATAGGTTTGTTTTTTTGGGATAGGAGAATCTCCTTGATCTTTTCTGAAGGTTTAATTGAACTTAACATGCTCATGCTTTGATCCAAAAGCTCTTTTGAACTGGCATATACAACATTATGTGCATCATCCAAAGCCACTATTCCAACCACCGATGGGTCGTTTTTTATGAGGAGCCTATAGCTTTTTTCTATTTTTTGTTTTGTAAAATCATCTTTTGCATCTTGGTATATATACTCAACTTTTGCTCTAACATCATCAAATATATGATTGATTGTAAAATTAAAACACTTGCTAACAACTGAATATCTTTCTTGCATAGAACTATCCACGATTTTCTTGGAAAGCATGAAGGATATTCCGAACAAGAGAAGGGTAAATATGGCGAATATCCAAATAAGCCAGAATATTACATCCCTATCAAAGCTTCTTTTCTCCAACCTCATCACTCCCAATTTTCTCTTTTACCTCTTCATATATGGCCGATTCTTTGAAAGATCTTGTGAAAGTATACAATATTTCTCTTCCTTTTCTCTTTTTTCTTATAACTCTCATATCCTGAAGCGCTCTAAGGATGTAAGAACTATCCTTTCCCCTTCTCCTTTCTATTTCTCTCCTTGTCATAGGACCATAAAGTGCAAGTATAACTACAACTTCAAGCTGCGACTCGGAAAGTTTTGAAAACTGCCTCTTTAACGCTTTTTCTATGTAATCTGCATAATCTTTCTTTGTGTAAAATCTGTATCTTCCCTCAACTTCTCTCAGTTCTATTCCGGAATCTTCTTGAGAGTATTTCTTTTCTATTTCACCTAATAATTTTACCACTTCATCATGGCTCAACTTTGTAACTTTTTGTATCTTCTTTACAGTTACTCCCTTTGATGCGAATATCAGAGCTTCAACAAGGGCTTTTTTATTTAGCTGCGTATCAACACCCCTTCCGAATAGCTTATCTTGCCAATTCTAATGAGTTCTAAAATTGCAAGAAGTATAATTACAAGCTCGTATCTTGTTCTTGCACTTTCTAAAAGTTTTTCTATCTTTGTTGGAAAAGATTCATTCAATAGCCTTTCCATCATCTCTTCAACTGTTATCTCTTCCGTTTTTATCTTATAAATCCTTTCCTTTAATTTAAGATTATTTATTATCCTTGGAAGGACTTTTTGTATCTTTTTATCAATCGTTCCAAAGCTTCTATATATTCTAACTGGGAATCTCTCCTTTATTTCCTTGAAAGCTACTTCCCTTGCGAGTTCCTTTATCTTAGCGTAGCTTTCAATTGTGTTGTAGAGATTTTCCTTTTCCTTCTCAAATTCCTCTCTCTCCTCCGGCATTATCTTTGGAAGAAGAGCTTTCGATTTCAGTTCCATTAAATACGAAGCTGTTGCTATAAACTCAGAGCTTAGCTGTATATTCAGCTCTTTCATCTCTTCCATGTACTTTATGAAACCATCTGCAAGTTCCGAGATTGGGATTTCTCTTATATCCACTTTCTTTTGCCTTACAAGATAAACTAAAAGGTCAAGAGGTCCTTCAAATTCTTTTACTCTAAATATCAGCTCTTCCAAAACTCTTCCTTCCCCCTGATAAGATCAACTATAAATTCTCTAACTCTTTCCAAATCCTTCCAGAAAAACCCATCACCGCTTCTGTTTCCAACTAAAGAGTATATTTTCTCTTGAAATTCTCCCAGCAAACCTTTAATTTTCCTTCCCCTATGATTTAAAGCCACAGATGCGAGCATAGCTTCTATTGACAATATGTGAATGAGATTTTCAAGAATTTTCTTCAATTTGAGAGCCGCCGTCATCCCCATGCTTACATGATCTTCTTGATACGCCGAAGTTGGAATTGTATCTGCACTTGCTGGATGGGACAGGATTTTGTTTTCGTTGCAAAGTGCCGCTACCGTGTATTGATAGATCATGTAACCAGAATTCAAACCCTCTTTTCCGCTCGCAAGGAAAGGTGGTAATCCTTCGCTGACCTTTGGATTCAAAAGTCTGTCGATTCTTCTTTCAATCATGTTTCCAAGATCTGTTAAAGCTATTGAAAGAAAATCAGCAACAAGCGCAACTGGTTCTCCGTGGAAATTTCCTCCTGATAGCGTTGAACCATCTTCAAATATCAAAGGATTATCTGTAACTGAATTCATTTCGGTTTCGAGGACACTTTGGGTGTATTTTATCGTATCCAAAACCGCTCCGTAAACCTGCGGGATAGCCCTCAAAGAGTAAGCATCTTGAACCTTTTTAGCTGGCCTTCTTTTTTCCTCATATTTGATCATTTCTCTGAAGAGCTCTGCCACCTTTCTTTGGCCATTATGAGGTCTAAGTGCATGAACTCTGTCTTCAAAAGGATCATAAATCCCGTTTAGTGCTTCAAAAGACATAGCAGCAACCATTGTTGCAAGATATAAAAGCCTTTCCGCATCCCTTGCAGAGAATGTAATTACAGATGTCATAGCTTGTGTTCCGTTTATAAGGGCTAAACCTTCCTTTTCCTTAAGTTCTATAGTCTCTATTTTAAGCTCCTTTAAAACTTCTTTCGATTTTCTTCTTTCGCCTTTGTATATCACATAACCTTCGCCAATGAGAGGAAGCGTGAGGTGTGCAAGGGGGGCAAGATCACCACTGGCACCAACAGAACCCTTTTCTGGAACATATGGGTAAACGCCCTTATTAAGGAATTCTATTAATTTTTCAACAACCAATGATCTAACTCCAGAGTAACCCTTGGATAGAGAAACCGCTCGTAGGAGCATCATTCCTCTCACTATCTCTTCTTCCAATGGCCTTCCAAAACCTGCAGAATGAGAAAGTATAAGATTTCTTTGCAAAATGGAAAGGTCTTCTCTGGATATCCTAACGGATGCCAAAGCACCAAAACCCGTATTAACACCGTAGACCGGATCATCAGATTTTAAAATATTCTCTATGACCTCTCTTGATTTTTCGATTCTTTCAAAAGCACTCTCAGAGAGGGTAACCTTTTCCTTATATCTTGCAACATCTACAAATTCCTTAATGGTAAGATGTTCACCTATTTCCATCTCCTCCCCCCCATTAAAACATAAGATTCATAGCTTCTCTTACCTCTTGCATGGTTCTCTGGGCAACTTCCCTTGCTTTCTTGTTACCTTCATATATAACATCCTCTACATAATGGGGATCTGAATCTATTTCTCTTAGCCTTTCCCAGATAGGCTCAAGCTTTCTTTTCATGTTCTTTATAAGGAGTTTCTTACAATCAACGCATCCTATCTTTGCTTGTGTACAACCTTTCCATACCCATTTAGCCTCTTCTTCGCTTATTCCAAAGGCTTTATGGTATTGCCAAACAGGGCATCTATCTGGGCTACCTGGATCACTCTTTCTTTTTCTTGCGGTGTCTGTCATCATGGGCATAATCATCTTTCTTAAACCTTCTTCATCGTTTTCAAGTGGAATTGTATTTCCGTAACTTTTGCTCATTTTTCTTCCATCGGTTCCAGAAAGCTTTGGAGTTTTTGAAAGAATTGCTTCTGGTTCCGGAAAGATCTTTTTATAAAGCGAATTAAATCTTCTTGCAATCTCTCTTGTAAGTTCTATATGATAAACCTGATCTTCTCCAACAGGCACTCCTTCTGCCTTGTAAATCAAAATATCCGCTGATTGAAGAACTGGATATATTAAAAAACCTGCACTAGAAAGATCTTTGTAGTTAAGTTCCTTTTTAATCTCTTTATAGGTAGGAACCCTTTCAAGTCTTGAAACGGAGACAAGCATTGAGAAAAGCAGGGTGAGCTCTGCATGTTCCTTTATCGCTGACTGAACGAAAATAACGGACTTTTCAGGATCCAGACCAACAGCAAGGAGCATTCTCACAAGATCCCTTGTGTACTCCTTTAAATGTTCTGTTTCGTCGTAGTGAGTTGTAAGTGCATGCCAATCAGCCACAAAATAAAAACATTCGTTTCCTTCCTCTTGCAGCCTAACCCAATTTTCTAAAGCACCGACGAGATGGCCAATATGAAGTTTTCCAGTAGGTCTCATGCCACTTAAAACTCTCATTTGCCTACCTCCTCTAAAAGTTTATCCATCCATTCTCCAACTATTTCACTTATTGGATCGAGCTGACGACAAAATTCCTCCATTGAATTCAACACTCTCTCCTTGAAATGTTCAAAAGCCTTCTTATCGGGAAGAGACGCTAAATTCTCCAAGAACGTTTCTTTGGATTTGATTATATCGTCAAGATCATACGCCGTACTTTCCTTTATATTCAGAACTAGCTTTGGAAAGTTCTCAACAAAGAAATCTCTAGCTCTCTCATTAATGATGTCTATAGTCTTCAAAAGTCTTTTTACCTTTTCCACGTCTCTTGAGAGCATAAGCAAGCTTTCATAAGGTAAGATTGACATTCTTTCATATTTGAAATGCCTTGATAATTTTGCGACAATCACATTAAAAACTCTAATCAAAGAATATTTGAATTTAATCCCCTCAATTGCAGTTTCGTTTCTAAGCCAGATCATAAACTTCGTATCTAAGGTAACAAAAAGACTCATACCAGCCATACCAGGAGAGATGGAAATTATGTTCGCATCCACTGAATAACGCATATTCTTTGTCTTTTCAGCTATCATTGAAAATATCTTGAACCTCTCTACTATCTTCTTAAACCTATGCTCAGAGATTTTGTTTTTATTATCTTCTAGCAAGCTAACACCCATTTCCTCATAGAAACTTAGATCATCTTTCATCGACTCTATTATGTTCTCCTCATCTGAAAACGCTACTTTAACAGGCTCCTCTACCAGATCTTTAAAGTATTTTTCCAAATCCTTTTCTTCTTTATCTTCATAAAGTCCTGTCGATGTAACACTTCTTGGATCAAATATAAAGAGATATTCATTCCCCTCCTTTGCTATAACAAAAGAAGGAGCCATCATATCTAAGATCTCATGCCTTTCAAACTTTGCAGGATAAATCCTATACAAACCATCTTTTAGACTTCTGATCAAGCTTTCAAACATTGTTGATCCCTCCCAAAAGTGGCATCAAGTGAATTTTATCATGTCTGACAGGGTTTCATGGTAGATATTCCCTTTTAAACTTATCTTCAAAAACTCTATAAGGTATAGGGATTTCCGGATTTCCGAAGGCGTAGCATGTATACTCATACCTTTGAAAGAATATAATTATTCCATAATCGGTCAAATAAAAATCTTGATTATCTTTTATTGTTCTAAACTCTGCTATCACACTCTGTTTGTTCACCTCAAAGAATTCTTTAACTCTTTTATTGATTACTTCTTTATAATTGTAACCGTCAATAAAGAGATCTTTTAGGGATAACTCTTCATCCGCTGCTAAATCATAGTTAATTGCAAATAAATAATTCATCGGATGAGCCCCTCCTGTATAAGCCATCTCTTCAAAAAGGATACTTATAATCCGATCATCAAATCTTTTTACGGAAAAAACAAGATAATATTCTGGTTTTCCAGCCGTTATTCCCTTTTTGTATATTTTAAGTTGCTCAAGAAGTGCCTTTTCCCATGAACTCCACCTTTTCTCTACGAGATCGTAGATTATTTCGTTTAGCTTTCGATGCTCTGAAGAAAATTGTGGATAATATATCCTTATACCATCAGTCATAACAACTTTAACCTTATACTCAACTGTCTTGCTTTTTCCAAATTCTTTCGGAATGTCCAAAGAGAAAGAAACGATAGCTACAAATACAACAAACATCACCCAAAATTTTTTCATTTCATATTCCTCCTTAAAAGGAATGTGATCATCTTATAGGGTAAATATTCAAAAGACTGTGGGAGCGCTTCATGGAGAATATTCACCCTTTCAAGTTTTCCTGAGATTCCTGGAATATCTATGGAAAACCTTCCTGATTTTCCAAATGTTTCATGAAATCTTAATTCAATATCATTTTCTACCTTTCTAAACGATGTAAGGATGAAATCTTTTGGTTGTATTTGAAGGAATTTTTTGGGTATATTCAACCTACCCTTTACAAGCAAGGGGTTTTTTATGTACCTTTCAAACTCTGCTTGTCCATAAACTTTCCACGGTTTTCCCGAGGTTATACTGTATGTAAATGTGTGTTTTCCTTCATCAGCTTTGTAATCTGGGAAAACAGGCCCTTTTAAAAGGCTAAGTCCCAAAGTCCCTTCTTTACATGAGTATCCAAATTTATCTTTGCTTAGCAAAATCACCGTAAAGTTTCCTTGGGAGACTTGGACAAAACCAACGGATGGCACCTCGAACATTCCACTATCCCATGGGGTATTCCTGGTGCAGCTTCTTTCGACCACACCACCGGGCACAGCGTAAACGGCTTTTCTTGATAGGATGTTCAGCGGGAAAATCGCTCTTAAGAGAGCTCTTTTTAAATCCCACTCCACTTCAGTGTAAAAATCTATCCTCTTTGTTTTTGCAGCAAGTGCAATATCCTGCTTTATTTTATAACCTTCACCCTCGTATACAACTCTTACTACTTTTCTTGCTGGGCCATCTTCGATTTTGTAAACGCTTCTGGCTTTTAGCGGAATAAGCGCTAAATTATAGTCATATTCAAGTTCCCACGCATCCCAGTGAGCGGGTACATCTTTATACAACATGAGAATATTACCTTTTTCTCTGAACAGTTTTCTATTAACTTCCTTATCCAATATAGAAACACTTCCGTCATTTAAAACTTCAACTTTGTAGTATTCATTTTCCAAAATCGTATCCTTGGAAGGCTTATATGCTTTTGGCTCTTCGTCCTTTGCTTTGATCTCTTTCCATGAAAAAGCTTCTATTCCATCGAAAACATGTATATATTTCCCGTCGTAGGTCTTTTGGGATATTGCACCTTCAAATGAAATGGGCTCTTTTGTGAATATCTCAAAACTGTTATGACCAAAGCTCGAGAGATTCAACAGGGAATATCCTTCATCAGATGAAATATTCTTTAAAGACTCTTCCGTTATCTGCCTTGATCTTTTAATAACTTGCTCAAGCCTTTTATTCACATCATCGTAAACTTCTTTAATGGACGTCCCTGGCAATATGTCGTGAAATTCTGCTACCAAGACATCCTTCCACAGCGCATCTAGCTCGTCTTGATAATTCCCATCTGATAATGCATTTGCAAACTCCGCAAAATAAAGCGAAGTGGTGGTATCAAAGTGAAGCTTTTTAACTAGAGCCTGTGAAGTATAAGTTCCTCTGTGAAAGTAAAGGTAAATTTCTCCATCCCAAACAGGTAATTTTTCTTTTTCCAGATATTTGAAATAATTCTCTATATTTCCAGTTGACTTTTGTATAGGAAGAAGGGGCACATCCTCCAAAACCTGGGCACTTTTGATCATATCAAAACTTGGACCACCACCGCCATCGCCAAAGCCGTAGGTTACAAGAAAATCTTTTGTATCTTTCCAAGACTTCAGAGAATTATATAGGATCTCTGCTGTCATATCTCCGTCGTACTTTCCTGTGGGTGTTGAGCTTACAACAATTTCACTTCCATCTATGCCCCTCCATATATAAGCTTTATAGGGAAAGTCAACAACGTCTGACCAACTTGTTTTGGTATGGAAAAGATATCCTATTCCAGCCTCTTTCAAAACCTGTGGAATGTTCCAATTCATTCCAAAGACATCGGGAAGCCAGGCAACTCTTGCGATTTTTCCGAACTTTTCCTTAAAATACTTCTGCGCATAATAGTACTGCCTTATCAACGCTTCTAACGGAACGAGATTGCAATCGTGTTCGATCCAAGCCCCGCCAACTATCTGCCATTTTCCACTTTCCACAAAGCATTTTATCTCTTCAAAAAGATCTGGTTCAAGCTTTTCAACATCTTCATACATCTGCGCACTTGACTGGACAAAGGAGAAATCATAATTTTTAAGCAAGTTCACAGCATTTGAAAAAGTCCTTAAAATTTTCCTTCTTGTTTCATTAATAGGCCAAAGCCAAGCGTAATCAATGTGGGTGTTTGCAAAAAGATATGCTATTCTGTAAGATTTTGGAAGCACAGACAACGATTTTTTTAGCTTCTCAAAGCTTTTCATGAAGGAATCTTTAAACTCCTCATTAAACATGGGGGTATCCAATTTTTCTTCGTAAGGGTTCCATAGTTTTCCAAACTCTTCTTTCGATCCTTCATCTTCTGTCAGAGCTTTTAGATAATCTTTTCCGACCCTTCTTGGAAAAACCTTTGAAAAGAATTCCTTCAGTTTTTCTTCGATATATTTTCTCTCATATCCATCAACTTTTTCATGAAGTCTTATTATTTCCTTCAAATAATATATTGCATCTAAAATCTCCTCATCATGGACAACTACCCTTGAATATACATGATGTACGCCGCCTGTATACTTTCCAAAAAGCCCTCTTGGAGCTGTTTCAACAACTATTTCATGGCTTTTGCCATCACAAAGTCTATTTATAACAACCTTCCGCTGGAGTTCATTTAATTGCCCATAAAGCCTTCCATCAATTTTTACAAGGCTTTCCCCGTTGAACCAACCTTCGAATAAGCATACCTCGCCATCTTTCAATTTTGGAAAAGTAACTTTTGATCTATGAATAACCAAATAAGTTTCCTTTTCCTCTTCCCATTGTAGATACTCCAAGTATTTAACGGCAGTTGCATAAAGTTCTGATAAGTTTCTTATGAAAGTTTTATTAGCTCTATCTCTCACAACCTTCACCCCCAAAGCAAGTTTACCACCTTTCAATCGATGGTAATATTGTTAGAGGGGATGATCCTGTGAACAAGGGCAGTTACATTTTGATTTTAAAGTTAGAAAAAGATCTCAAGATAACAAGACCAAAAGAGATAACTTTAAAACCCGGATATTACGCTTATGTAGGATCCGCCATGAACTCGTTAACAGGAAGGATAAAAAGGCATTTGTTGAAAAACAAAAAAATTCACTGGCACATTGATCAGCTTACTACACAAGCGAGGATTATAGGGGTATACATGTTTGTGGGAAAAAAGATAGAAAAGGAAATGTCTGAATTCTTCGGAAGATACCTAAAAGGTATAAAAGGGTTTGGAAGTAGCGACATACAGACACATTCGAATCTTTTCTATTCTCCCTCCGTGCACGAAATAATAAGGCTTTTAAATGAATTTTATAAGAAAAACGGAGATTTAATGTAATATTATGTGATATTTTGGCGTAATCTTATGTAATTGTTAATTATCGGGCTTTACTTATTATCGTCTGGAGTGTATATTTTTAGCAGTCAATATATGAGAGTGCTAAAAATAAAAAATTGAGGAGGTGGGGAAGAGATGAAGGTTATACCACTTGGTGACAGACTCTTGATAAAGCCTATTAAGGAAGAGGAAAAGACAGAAGGAGGAATAGTCCTTCCCGACAGTGCAAAGGAAAAGCCTATGAAAGCAGAAGTTATCGCTGTTGGTGAAGGAGAAGACATAAAAGATCTTGACCTTAAAGTTGGAGACAAGGTTATCTACTCCAAATATTCCGGAACAGAGATCAAGATCGACGACGAGGAACACATTATCATCGATGCTGAAGACATATTGGCAAAAATAGAAGAGTAAGGGGAGGTGAAGAGCATGGCAGCAAAGATTTTGATGTTTGACGAAGAAGCGAGAAGAGCTCTTGAAAGAGGTGTTGATAAGGTAGCTAACGCTGTTAAGATTACTCTTGGACCAAAGGGTAAGAATGTCGTTATTGAAAAAAGTTGGGGTTCTCCAACCATAACCAACGACGGAGTTTCCATCGCTAAGGAAATAGAACTTGAGGATAAATTTGAGAATCTTGGTGCACAGCTTGTTAAAGAAGTTGCTTCTAAGACCAACGACGTAGCTGGTGACGGAACAACCACAGCCACGGTTCTCGCTCAAGCAATGGTTAAAGAAGGCTTCAAGAATGTTGCAGCCGGTGCAAACCCAATCCTTCTTAAGAGGGGGATTGAAAAAGCAGTTAACGCAGCAGTTGACGAAATAAAGGGTGTTGCAAAGAAACTTAGCGGAAGAGAAGATATCGCTCATGTCGCCGCTATATCAGCAAATGATCCAGAGATAGGTAATCTCATCGCAGAAGCGATGGACAAAGTTGGAGAGGATGGAGTCATTACAGTTGAAGATTCCAAGACAATGGAAACCTATGTTGAATTCACCGAAGGAATGCAGTTCGACAGAGGATACATTTCTCCATATTTCGTAACCGACGCAGAAAAGATGGAAGTTGTTCTTAAGGAACCTTTCATACTCATCACTGACAAGAAACTCAGCAGCGTAAAACCACTTATCCCAATACTTGAAAAAGTCGCACAAACTGGAAAACCACTTCTTATCATAGCTGAGGATGTTGAAGGTGAAGCTCTTACAACACTCGTTCTCAACAAACTCAAGGGAACACTTGAAAGCTGTGCAGTTAAAGCTCCTGGATTTGGTGAGAGAAGAAAGGCAATGCTACAGGATATAGCAATACTCACTGGAGGACAAGTAATTAGTGAAGAGCTTGGACTCACCCTTGAAAAAGCCACACTTGAAGATCTTGGAAGAGCAGATCTTGTAAGAATTAAGAAAGATGAAACAATAATCGTTGGCGGAAAAGGTGACGCTGATGCTATAAAGAAGAGAATTGAACAGATCAAATCCCAGATAGAACAAACAACCTCTGAATACGAAAAGGAAACACTTCAGGAGAGAATGGCAAAACTTGCAGGTGGAGTCGCAGTCATCAAAGTTGGAGCTGCTACCGAAACAGAGCTCAAAGAAAAGAAACACAGAATCGAAGATGCTCTTAGCGCAACAAGAGCTGCTGTGGAAGAAGGAATAGTTGCTGGAGGTGGAGTAACACTCCTTAGAGCAAGAAGAGCTGTTGAAAAGGTGGTAAACGAACTTGATGGTGACGAAAAGGTCGGAGCTAAGATAGTCTACAAGGCACTTGAAGCACCAATTAGGCAGATAGCTCTCAATGCAGGATACGATGGTTCTATAATTGTTGAAAAAGTCCTTGAAAAAGACGATCCAGCTTACGGATTCGATGCGCTCAAAGGGGAATACACTGACATGTTCAAAGCCGGAATAATTGACCCAGCAAAGGTTACAAGAAGTGCTCTTCAGAACGCTGCATCGATAGCTGCAATGCTTCTTACAACAGAAGTTCTCGTAGTGGAAAAGCCGGAAGAAAAGAAAAACAACAACATGCCAGAAATGCCAGAATACTGATACAGATTAGAAAAAAAATCACCCCGCCCGTATGGGCGGGGTTGTTACTTTTACTCATGATATAATCTCTCGCAGAACGTGTTATAAAAAGAGGTGGCAAGCACTGAAAGCGAAAGAAATAACCTTAACAGCTATTTTCACATCTTTAACGATAGTTGGTGCACAAATCTATATTCCTATAGGAGAAGTTCCTATAACACTGCAGGTTCTTTTCGTTTTAATGTCCGGTCTTATACTGAAAGAAAAGCTTGGATTTATGTCTCAAATCACATACGTACTTATGGGAGCTATAGGACTACCTGTCTTTGCAGGGTTTAAGGGTGGATTCACACATATTATAGGTCCCACGGGTGGTTATATAATAGCTTTCCCCCTTTCTGCATGGATAGTTGGTAAAGTTTCCAGGAAGTCAGGATTTAAAAGATACGTTCTGGCATCTTTTGTTGGAATAATGGTAATTTACATGCTTGGCACATCTTGGCTAGGAATATACCTAAAATCAGCTAAAACAGCTATTCTTTTAGGCATGATTCCTTTCATATTATGGGACGTATTGAAAGCACTCATTGCAAGTTACATAGCGTACAAGTATGAATCATATTTCAAGAATGATCTTCAAAAGATCTTTTGAAAGTTTGCTAAGTTCACTCCCGTTTATCAGCTTAATAGGCTTACTTTCAGATAGTCTGTAAGAACTAGAAGAAAAGTCTGATGTAGTTATAAATATTCCTCCATCCGCATTCTCTTCCAACATAATCTCAAAAAGCCTTTGCAAGAGCTTTGTAGATATATAACCTCTGTATCTTCTAACCATTAAAACCATTCTTTTATTCTCTAGACCTGTTACAATCATGTCAAAACCATTTTCCTGAAAATTCAAAACCTTCTCAATCTTGTAGCCAAGCTTATTCAATAGATCCTCCACGAATCTCTTGAATTCCTCAGGAGTCAAATTGTATGGATTTAGATACTCATACTCATACTCATAGGACTCTCCATCCTTGGAAAATTTTTCTTCTGATTTTGTTCTTTTTATTCTAAAGCTGAATCCTCTTTTTTTCACCTTGTCGGGATACGGATAAAGGATTAAAAACAAAGAAGTTAGGAATGAAAGAAAACTCACACTTAAATCAACCCCGTATAGACTGACGACAATCCCAACGATCACAAAGATTACAGCGTACAAATCAGCTAATTTTCTGCTTATTTCGAAAAACAGCGAATAGATAAAGAAACCCAAAAACAACAAAGCTCCAGCAACAATAAGTGCTTTGGAATTGGCGTATACAAATGAACATAACAAGATAATTATAATCTGCGTTACAAGAATCGCCGAACCTACCACATTATCGAATATACCATCCCGGTGGTTAAATTCTTATTTTCTAAAGCTTAACATTTTATTAACGATTGAAAAGAGAAAACAAAAGCCGGGGACAATTTTCCCCGGCTTATTCTCTTCAATATCTTCTGAGTCATTTTTCCACCTGATACCTTGGACTGTCATCGTAGCTTTCGATGTTCCCACCAAGAACCTTCTGTATGTACTCAATGATAGCTTGAGCTAGAGTGAATCCCGTATCATAGCCCTTTGGAGCCCATTCCTTAAGCATCTTGTATCCATCTCCGCCACCAGCAAGGTAATTATTCGTGGCAAAGATATAAACTTTATTTAGATCAAGAGGCTCACCGTTGATTTTTATATCTACAACTTTTCCATCTTTTACCTTAACCGTCGCTCCAGAAATCTGTGGCCATGCACCCTTTCCTGGCTGAATCGTCGCTGTGTATTCGAATATCTTCTTTATCTGCTCTCCGGTAAGCTTCATAACATAAATGGTGTTTCCAAATGGGTGAACCGTAAGAACCTGCCTTATTGTTATATCTCCCGGTTGTATAGAAGCCCTTATTCCTCCGCCGTTTGTGAGTGCTATATCAGACTTTGCTTTCCACCTGATAGCATCTGCGACCAAGTTTCCAAGGTTGGTACTTCTGCTTCTAACATCCTTTCTTTCTCCGTCGAGAAGTATAGCTGTCTTTCCGATGACCGTATCGAGTCTCTTTCCTCCAAGAGCCTTAAATCCCGCAAGTGCAGCAGCGACAAGGGGATCCGGATCAATCTTCTTCCACTGGTACTCATATATAGAATGTCCGTTTTTATCCTTTCCTTTGTAAACCTTGAGATTTATTGGATAAGCCTGCCAGTTAAGTACTTTAACCGTTCCTTTTTCTACATCAAGGTCAAGCCTTCCAAGCCATTTTGCATATTCACCCGCTTGAACTATAGTGATTCCATTTATGACCTTCTTTCCAAGATTATGAGAATGTCCGTCAACTATTACGTCTACTCCATGAACTTTCTTTGCAAGAGAAAAGCTGGTGTTGTAATCTCCCTTCGGCTCCCCCCATCCAAGGTGAGCAAGGACAATGATTACGTCCACCTTATCTCTAAGTTCGTCAACATATTTCTGGACAGCTTCTGCAGCATCTAAGAATTTGAGATCCTCGATGTAAATTGGCTCAAGAATCTTCGTTTCCTCCGTCGTAACCCCAATTATCGCAACTTTAACATCACCAAAATCCTTTATTATGTAGGGTTTTGCAAAAGGTTTTCCTGTGTCTTTGTAAACAAGGTTTGCACTGAGCATTGGAAATTGAGCAAGCCTCATCTGAAGCTTTAGAACGTCTCTTGGATTGTCAAATTCATGGTTTCCAAGAGCCATCGCATCAAGACTCATCATGTTGAGAGCAGTTATATCCGGTACAGCATCCAAAAGGTCAGATTCTGGTACTCCTGTATTCACATCTCCTGCATGAAGGAAAAGAACATGTCCGCCTTTTGCCTCTACATCATACCTTATTTCGTCTACCAATGTGGATATAGCAGCAAACCCTCCTATACCAGGATTATGCCACTCGTTAAACGCCCACGCATGCCCGTGTGTGTCGTTAATATGGAGAATAGTAAGTTTAACAGAGAATGCGAAAATCACCAAAAGCACCGCCAATGTCAATACAGCCAACTTCCTCACATGCAACACCTCCTTAAGCTAAGTTTCAATTTAAATTTCTTCATATTCTATTCCGAGTTTCTTTAGCTCTTCATCTTTATCAGTAGCAAGTATTATTCCATCGTTAGTTATAACACCGATTCCTATATCTTTAAGCTTGTTTATGTCAACAATGCCTTTTATATTGTAATATTTAAGGTTATCTATATCCAAATTTTCAAGAGATGCTTTTTCCCTCAAAAACCTCAAAATCGTTTCATCAACTTCAAAATATCTTTTCCCCGGTAAAAGCAAATACAGCTTGGACAGCAAAGTTTCCGCACCCTTAACCAACGATTTAAGCATCGCCTTTTCTTCATCCAAAAATTCTCTATCTTTATAGAAAACCATACTTCCAGATCCCATTTCCATAGGTATAACTTCGCTCACCCCTTTTCCAATCTCTCCATAATCAAATTCCATTCCTCTAAATACCACTTTGATCCCTTTAATTTCATGCTTTTCCTTAAGATACTCATAAACCCTTTCGTAAATCTCCCCAGGTGTCTTTACATCCTTCAACGATTCAAGAAGCTCTTCTATTGAGTTCAACAAATCTAGGAGCTTCTTTATCCGCCTTTCGCTCCTGGCAATTTGATCTTGATAGTTCATATTCTTAAACGCCTCTTCAAGGATTTGCATCGTAATCTCAAGGTAGAGATCCTTTATTTCTTCAAGGAACGCTTCTTCTGAAAGTGGTTTGCCCATAACAAATACATACTGCTTCCCATCAATCTCTATAACGCTCCTCTGATAAATATCCTCTAGATCTTCCGGGGTGCTCGGAAAAGTCCTTTTAACTACAGTTGAGTATTTCAACAAAGAATACTGATCATCGCTTTTCTCGTATAGTACAGTCCATTGAAGCTGGAGCATCTCTCTTATCATGTCAACTATAAAGCTCTCAAAAATTTCTTTGTTATGTATGGAAAGAGCTTTCTTTGTGAATTCACCTAGAGATTCTATGATGAATCTCGTTTGAGATAACAATGAATTGAGTTTCGTAAGTTCTTCTTCGCTTCTTAAATATTCCCTCGAAGTCTCTAATATTTTGAATATAGCGTTTACCAATGACCTTTCCTCTGGGGTAAACGGATCACTCCTTTTGAGAAAAACCAAATATTTATTCTCTTCCTCTTCTTTTATCGGAACAATCAATCCTTTTTCCCTTTCTATAAAATCTTCCGCATGGAGAACTCCCCTGACCTTTGTTGCATCTTTCAAGCTCTTTGAAGGAATTTCCTCTAAGAAATCCTCAAACCCTAAATTTAACAAAAGTTCATACATGCTGCCTTGTAACTTATATATTCCAACAGAAGTTACAAAAAGCTCACTTATAGCATCCGCCACCATGGACACAACTATCTCCATTGGCATAGGTTCCAGCAAGGAAGGAACAACGGTATCAAGCCCTTCAAGCTGATAGACATGCCTTGTTATCCTGCTTTCCAGACTCTCTATGTTCTTAACCTTCTCTGACAAGTTTTCTACATTGACATACTCGTTAAAATTGTCCGGAATTTCTTTCAAAAGATAATAAATGGTTGGGGTAACCTCATAAAGCTTGTAACCTTTAAATTCATTTAATATCTCCTTTTCGCTCGTATAAACAGCGTTTTTTGGCATAAGTCCCGACGATTCTATAACAATAAACTCTCCGGAAGGATCCCTCTGGAATATCACAACATCTCCAATTTCTTCAGCAATCAACGTCTCTACAACAGGAGTTCCGATATTCATCAATATTTCCTTCCAATTCATTTCAAGTCCCCCTTTCCAAATTGAATTATACAGGAAATCTATCAATTCCCAATCTCTTCCAAAAGCTTCTCCGCAATTTTCTTACTACCCAACAGTTTTGAAAGTTCCTCAAATGATGCAATCTTTATCTCTTCAATAGACGAAAACCTCTCAAGCAGCTTTTTCCTTCTAACAGGTCCTATTCCCTTCACAGATTCCAATACTGACCTTAATCCCTCTCTTCTCCTTATTCTCCTATTTCCTTCCACAGCAAATCTATGAGCCTCATCTCTTACAGCCACTAAAGCCCTTACAACAGGACTTGTTAAAGGAAGTACATACTCTCCTTTAAGCGTGACTATCCTTTCCTCTGACTTAGCAAGTCCTAAAATAACTGTCTCTTTCTCTTTGCCAAGTTTCTTCAATCCATGATATGCAGCTTTTACCTGTCCTACTCCTCCATCAATAAATAAGATGTCTGGCAAGTCATGCTTTTTGTATCTTCTCATGACAACCTCTTTTATTGAGCGATAATCGTCAGGTTTCTTAAGATTTATCCTGTACCTCCTATAATCTTCTTTACTGGGCTTCCCATCTATAAATACAACTAGCGAGGCTACTGTGCCCCTGCCTTGAAGGTGTGAAATATCAATCCCCTCTATTCTCTTTGGAATATCTTTTAAACCTGCAAATTCAGCAAGTCTTTTCAGCTGCTCCATTCTTAAACCTTTCAACCTCAACTCATTCTCGAGATTTTTCAATGAAATATCAACCAAATGCCTTTCCTCTTCATCTTGAGGTTTTCTAACTGGAATATCAAGAAGGTTATCCACCTTTTCAGTGGATATAACAAGATCTGGCCTTTCACTCACCCTTACATAAAAGTGCTCTATGAAATCACGAAGATCTGCTCCTTTCATCTCATAAGAAAGTTTACCCAAAAGATATCCACCTCTTATCTTCAAAACAACAAACATACCATCTCTTCCAACAACTACATCAAAACTTCTTTCTTTGCTTAATTCCACTCCTTGCCTTTCCAACATATCTTTCATCTTCAAAAGAACATCGCGGTATCTTGCTGCATTTTCAAAATCAAGCATTTTGGCATGATGTTCCATCCTTTCTTTAATCTTATCCAAAAACTTGTTTATGTTACCTTTGAAGAAATCCCTTAGTTCGTTCAATATCTCTTCATACTCTTCCTCCGTAACATTTCCCTCAATGCACGGACCAACGCATCTTCCTATGAAGTAATCCATACAAGGCCTTTTTATCCTTTCAAGCTTTTTCTTGCATGTACGGAATTTGAGAATGGATTGGAGTATATCCAAAAGCTCCCTTAAAAATTTAACACTGGTAAATGGACCGTAAATCTCCTTCCCATCTCTCTTTCTACGAACGATTTCAACATAAGGAAAGGGCCCTTTGGAGATACTGACATAGGGGTAAACCTCTGTTCCTTTGAGTTGGATATTATACTTCGGCTTTTGCTTAAAGACCATATTCGCTTCAAGGATAAGAGCCTCTTTTTCTGTGGA
>Ga0256842_1000831_pt1 | contig 26691 bp, 27 predicted proteins | sample 4559240metaG_FD_185973 | JGI IMG/M metagenome (GOLD analysis project Ga0256842, IMG submission 185973) | Hydrothermal vent microbial communities from Guaymas Basin, Mexico - 4559-240 | ecosystem: Environmental > Aquatic > Marine > Hydrothermal vents | place: Mexico: Guaymas Basin | collected... | reverse complement strand
AATTTGCCATGCACAAAAGGACCTGCTTAGAAACACCATTGATGGCCCAGTATGCCATTACAAAACAAGGTGAAACCAGATGCAAAAGAGACCACAAATCAACACTAACCTCAATATTGGAAAACCTACATTCCAAAAACCGGCCCGTACACTGGTGTTGGTTATTTCATGGGGGTGAGATGGAAATGAAGCGCTTGCTTTTGCTCTTCATCATTTTTGTGCTGGTCTTCGGCTCGCTGTTAGCTTACGACCACAGGGAATCATCATGCTTCAACTCACCAACCTGCGTGCTGGAGAGAGCCGGACTCGACAAAGAGAACCTGCTCCTAATCTACAAAGACCCAGACGGATGGGTTGCTATAACCTACACGGACGGAACACTGAGGGAAGCCCAGGTAACCCTAAAGAGAGGGTTCCCAACATCAAAAATCGTGGTCAACGAACGGGCGGTGAAAACCGAGATAAACTACAGCCCGCTGGTGTTCTCAATCCGCCAAATCCCCCACTTCCCCCAAAGGGAGCAGTTCTTGGCGATAAAAGTGAACGATACTGTAACGGTGCTGAAGGGGGAAGAGCTGGAGCATGTTCTAAGAAACACTCCAAAGCTGGAAGGGATCCTTGAGGAGTGCAACAACTGCACGTTAATATTCGGTGATAAGTCCAACCGCCCCGGAGTGGACAGCAATCCTCTGATCGGCGGTTACCTCGTGTTTCCAACAAAAGTTAAGTGCGGGTACTCAACCTGGACAACGGTCGTCAAGGACGATAATTCTGCCGGCATTATTGCTGTTTATCCCCTATGGGAGCTTGGCGGGAGCTTCAAACCCAAAGGGCAAACACCCGCTATCAGGGACCTTCCACCCCTTCCCATAATCTTGGACAGAATGTGCGAAGGCAGGGAGATCCTCATAAACGCATCAGGAGTCATTGTAAACCCATTCCCGTCCAAACTGTTGGAGGAAGAAAAAGGCTTATGTCCGAGAGTGGACAAAATCACAATTTACCCCAACGGAACAGTCAAAACCCTCAAGTACATGAAGAAATGTGTCCTCGCGCAGCGCGGCAAAAACTGATGAAGGAGAACGAGACGTGAAAAAGAGATGAGCACGGAAACTCCCGCTGGAGGGAATGGAAGCTAGGAAGGTGCGTAGTCCTTCATCTCCACGAGTTCGGCAAGCCTCTTGCCACTCCCCAGAACCCTGAGGAATTCGAGGTACGTCTCCTTTACGCGCTTAACCGAAGAGATGCTGACCCATTCATCCGCTGAATGCCAGTTCCCTCCGACCGGCCCAAACACGATTGTTGGAACCCCAAGGTAAGTTCCAAAATAGTTGAAGTCGCCCACACTCTTTCCATAGGTTATCTCCGGAGTTCTACCCCACAATAGGGAATAAACACGCGAGAGAAGCGAGACAAACCTGTTGTTCTCCCTAACAATGTAAGGGAGCATCTCAGGAGTCGGTCTTGGGAGCCTCGATATCTCCAGATCTCCCCTCATCTTTACCCTCTCAGCGGCATTTTTGAGCTCTCTCACTACCCTCTCCCAGTCCTCGCCGATTACGACGTGCCTGTCAACTATCGCCTCGGCCTCCTCAGGAACGCTCAGTCCATCTGCCTCGCCGTGGACGTACAAAGTACAGTAGGAGCCCGAACCCAGCTTGGAGTGCTTTCTCGTTTTTATCCTTGGAATGATGGCGAGGAGCCTCGAAAGTTCTTCTATTGCGTTTATGCCATCATGGGGACGGGCTGCATGGGCCTTTTTCCCCCGGACTTTTAGCTTAATCACGTACCTACCCCTTGCACCGAGCATGAGGCTCTCATTAGTGGGTTCGGCCACGAGGACTAGGTTAGCATCTTTAAGTTTGCCTTCCTCGATTAGCTTCCACGTCCCCCGGGAGTAGCCCTCTTCGTCGACAACGGCCGTAAACACAACAGTGGGCCTCTTCCGCCGGGGAAGGTTTGAGGCCTCGATGAATGCCACGATCAGTGCGGCGAGGCCGCCTTTCATATCGGCACTCCCTAGACCATAGAAACGATCGCCATCAAGTTCACCCCAGGGATTTCTCCTCCAGCCGGAGCCGAGGCCGACGGTATCCATGTGACCGTTGAGGACAACGGTGATTCTTTTTCCTTTAATCTTGGATATGATGTTACTTCCAAAACCCTCAACTTCCTGATACTCTACTGGGAGTCCGTACTCCTCGAGCAGTGATCCGATGAAATTCGAAATTTCGTCCTCCTCCCCAAAATGAGAAGGTATTGACACAAGTTTTTTCAATAGTTCTGTCTCCATACCACTCACCAATACAAAAATTGGAACCAAACGTTTAAATACTTTTCTAATCATTAGGCCCTTTGTTTTGGAGATCATGCAACCAAAACTGAATAAAATAAAGAAAATTGCAAACTGAGATCAACATGTGCTATAAAATACACAAAATTCAGAGAACTTAGTAATTTCTACATAAAGATTAAAGCATTTTAATGCCATCCGGCTATATAAACTGTCAAAGTTAAATCGGCACCCTCCCTGGACAAGTCGAGCCAGAAGGCCTCTGCTTCTCTGAGTCTTTCCCTGAACTCTCTCTGTGTTGCTATTTGATCGAGCATATAACTGGCCATTCTCTCCCGAGTGACGGGCAGGTAGTAATCAGCATAGCCCGGAAAGACACCCCGCCAGAGCAACACCCAGTGATAACGCTCGGACATGCCCCCTTCGGCAATCTTCGGCAGTAGAGGGTCAGGACTGAGACTGTATCTCTCCTTAAAGGACATCAGGAGTGCATCCCGTAGGTAGTTGAGGTCTTCTTCAGTCATGTTGTAGTCCTGGGCAAAGAAATCCTCCCAGCTCAGTTCGCGGTACCTTTTCATAATGATTTTGCCGTCACTCCAAGAGAGGCGGTAGAGAGTTGCCTTCGAGATATGGGAGGGGTTCTTCTCATAGAAGGCCCAGTGACGGTAGTACGCTCCAAGATCCATCAGAGGCGGATGTTGATCAATCACGAGATACCGACTGTCAACGGCTATCGCCGCGGCCAGATGGCCGGCATCAGAGTCGTTGAACTCTAAGGCAAGGACGTAGACTGGGGAATAGTTCATCGCCAGGAGAAGCCCTGCCGTCAGGAGAGCGTAATCGCCGCATATCCCTTTTCCCCTAGAGAGGAACTCAGAGGGCAGTACAAACATTGGTTCAGTTCTATTGGAGTCGTAGCTTAGGTGTTCATCCTCCCACACAAGGATGTTCCAGGCAGAGCTCACTATGTCCTCCCCTTTAAGAGAAGCGGAGAGGTTCCTGAGAAGGGACAGCTCTTGGGGATCGTTTAGGTAACGCTCAAAGCTTTCGATTATAACACGGTCTTCAGTCTTAGAAGCTAGGCTATTCCTGAGCTCTTCGAACTTATCAAGAATTAAGCTTGGAAGGTAATTTCGCGTGATGGAACCGTTGTTTAGTGAAACATCGAGGGTAACCCCAACGAGTAGAAGCGTAAGAACTAGTGATAAAAGCTTTAGAGCCCTTGATATTGCCCCCATCGAGAACACCAAGAATTCTGGTGGTCCCGCGGCCCGGATTTGAACCGGGGACCTGCGGATCTACAGTCCGCCGCCACTCCCAGGCTAGGCTACCGCGGGACCCTACTGGCAACCCGAACCATTATCTCCGGGGCAGGTTTATAAATTTTTCCCTCCAAACACCAATGGTGAAGAACATGCAGGAGCCGATAGCGATTGCGGTTCCGCTCGCAAAGAGGATGATGAACGTCATGGTGAGCGAAAAGCGCCTTCCAAGCGGAGAAGAGGTCAGAGAATTCCTTAAGGGGCTCAACCTTGAGGAGCTGTACTCGGGGAAGGGTCTTGCAGTGTTCAGAAATAGGGACATTGTTGTGCTGATATTCCCAAGGGAGAACATAGTCGTTGACGTGCTCCCGGCCAGCGGTGAGGTGAGCGATGCCCTTGAGGTCATTGCATATCACGACAAAAAGCTCAACTCCTTGATACTTGAAATCCTCCCGGCCAATGATCTGGAGTACGAGGGAAACATAGGGCTTGAGCCGGTGATAGTTAACCTCGAAACCGGCGAGCTCGAGAGCGTTCCCGTTCTGGGCGACTTCGAGGAGGAAAAGGACGGCTTCTACCTCGTCGTTGATAGGGAAACCCTCGAGCGCTGGAAGGAGAAGGGGGACCTCAATACCTGCCCTCTCTGCGGGGGAGAGCTCGCGTGGCGCGGGAAGAAGGCCCTCTGTCTGGACTGCGGCTATGGGGTTAAGGTGAGGTGATTTCCATGAGCAGAATAGCAAAGCGCCAGCTCGTTTTTTATTCGAAAAAGGCCCACGAGCGGGGTTTAACCGCCGCTTTTGGAGGGAACCTGAGCATCCGCGTCAGAAATTTGGTGTTCATTAAGGCGACTGGGGCAGTTATGGACGAGATGACGGAGGAACAGGTGGCTGTGATGGACATCAATGGAAACCAAATTTCCGGAGTCAGGCCCTCATCAGAATACAGGCTCCACCTCGCGGTCTACAGGGTGAGGCCAGATGTAAGGGCAATAGCTCACCTGCACCCGCCCTATTCGATAGTCGCCTCTACCCTGCTTGAGGGAGAACTGCCGATAATAACGCCTGAGGCCGAGCTTTACCTCAGGAGAATTCCAATAGCGCCGTTCCGCCCGGCGGGAACCGAGGAGCTCGCGGAGGTCACGGCAGAGGCCTTGAAAGAAGCGGACGCGGTTCTGATGGCAAAGCACGGGATTGTAACGGTGGGCAGAAGCCTGAGGGAAGCTTTTTACAAGGCGGAGCTAGTAGAGGAAAGCGCAAAGCTCTGGTACTTAAGCAGGAAATGAGCGGGAAAAACCAAAGGCTCACTTTACCTGCTCAAGGGTACCGAGAACTTCCCAAATGATTGTCCTCGTGTGCATGGGCATGTTCGGGTCCTCGCTTATTTCCTCAAGAATAGCTATTGCATCAGCGGCCCTAACGGCCGGCTCCTTGCTCTCGTCGAGGAGAACCTCTATGGCCTGCTCGGCAGCGCGCCTAATATTCCTAGGGACGACGGTGTCCTGAACGACCTGCTCCTTGAGAACCTGCACGATCTGCTGAATCAAGTCGCTCATTTTCTCACCCCCTTTCAGTTATTCTAAAGAATTGTTACTAAAATCTTCTCGGTTTATCCTAAGTATTCTTAACTAAAAAGCTTTTCGGTTCCATGAAAGCCCTTCAGACCCCTTTTCCTGTGATAACACACTTATAGTGGATCTTTGCCCTCAGCAACGTCTCACAATCTAGATAAGACCCTTAAGGTAGCAGAATTCACAGAGTTAGCGTTATATACTTCCTTTTCGTAATAGATAGATGCCCGTCATGGGCAGGAGGGAATACCATGGTTCCAGGATCCGTCCTGTTACTGCTTTTGGCAATAGCCGTGGGGTTGATTATACTATTTACAGGAAAGTACAGGGTGCACGCATTTTTGGTTCTGCTGGCGGCAGCGTACTTTGTGGGAATATTCTCAGGCCTCGGACTTACGAAGACTGTTGATGCCATTGCAGCGGGCTTCGGTGGAACACTGAAGTCAATCGGAATAGTCATTGCCGCAGGTACAATAATCGGATACATCTTGGAGAAATCTGGAGGAGCAATCTCCATGGCGGACGCCGTTCTAAAAATCGTCGGGAAGAACAGAGTTCCCCACGCAATGAGCATAATCGGTTACATCGTCTCGATTCCAGTGTTCTGCGACTCTGGATTCGTAATTCTATCACCTCTTAACAAGGCCCTAACAAAGAGAGCCGGATTATCTATGGCCGTAACTGCAGTTGCGCTAAGTACTGGACTCTATGCAACCCACACACTTGTCCCCCCGACACCGGGACCAATTGCCGCCGCTGCCAATCTGGATGCAGACCTCGGACTGGTCATCCTGCTGGGAATTATAGCATCGATTCCCGCCGCTCTCGCAGGTCTGTGCTACGCCCTTAAAGTCGGCAGTAAGATACACATTGAGCCGGATATAGAAGAATCATACGAGGACTTAATCAAGAAATACGGAAAGCTCCCGCCGGCAAAATGGGCTTTCGCTCCTTTGATAGTCCCGATAATTCTCATAGTTCTAAAGTCGATAGCAGACTTTCCATCCCACCCGTTCGGTACGGGCATTGGAAAAGACTTCTTCGACTTCATCGGGCACCCAATAACGGCACTCCTCATTGGAGTCCTGCTATCGTTCAAGCTCGTTGACAAGCTCGATGAGCACGTTTATGGGCCATCAGGATGGGTCGGAGAAGGACTGAAGAATGCGGCCATTATCATCCTGATAACGGGTGCGGGAGGTTCATTCGGATACGTTCTCAGGCAGACCGGAATCGGGGACTACATAGGAACTACACTCTCATCATACCACATGGGCCTCTTACTCCCGTTCCTAATAGCGGCACTCCTGAAAACCGCTCAAGGCTCTTCAACGGTTGCCATTATAACTACCTCAGCACTGCTGGCCCCCATGTTGAATTCGCTGGGACTTGCCTCCACATGCGGAAGGGCACTGACGGTTCTAGCTATAGGCGCGGGTTCAATGGTTGTAAGCCACGCGAACGACAGTTACTTCTGGGTTGTCACTCAGTTCTCGAACATGGACGTTACCCAGGGATACAAGCTTCAGACCGTGGCAACACTCATCGAGGGCATCGTAGCGGAGATAGTAATCCTGATAATGGGCGCTATCTTGCTCTGAGCTAAAGTTTTTTTCTTCTTTTTCAAAATTTCGTTTGGTGGTGGGTATGAAAGTCAATAGGGACGAACTTCTAAGCTATGGGGACGTTAAAGCTAAGGAGATAGCCCTGACACTTATGGAGGAAGCAATAAAAAGTGCCGACCCTTACGAAGCCGTCAGGAGGTTCCTGAAAGTTGAAGGGGACAGGCTCGTCGTTGATGGGAAGGAATTCCAGATAAAGGGGAAAATCTATGTTTTGGCATTTGGCAAGGCCGCTTGTTCAATGGCTAAAGCCGTTGAGAAGATTCTGGGTGAGAAAATCGCCGAAGGCATAGCAATTACAAAATACGGCTATTCATTGCCGCTGAAGAAAATCAAAGTGATTGAGGCTGGGCATCCAATCCCAGACGAAAACTCAATGAGAGGGGCTAAGCTTGGGGTAGAACTCGCGAAGAGAGTTGGCAAAGAAGACATACTCCTTGTTCTTATTTCAGGTGGAGGCAGTGCTCTCTTCATGCTCCCTGAAGATGGAATAAGCTTTGAGGATAAAATGAAGACGAACGAGCTCCTCCTCAAAAGTGGAGCCAAGATATACGAGATCAACACCGTGAGAAAGCACATCTCGAAGGTCAAGGGAGGAAAGCTGGCGAAACTCGTTAAAGGAACCCTAATAAGCCTGATCCTATCGGATGTTGTTGGTGACCCCCTCGAAGCCATAGCCTCAGGCCCGACTGTAAAAGACCCCACGACGTTCCAGGATGCCTACAGAATACTGAGGCTTTACAACATCTGGGATAAGCTTCCGGAGAGCGTGAAAAGGTACATAGAACTTGGCCTTGAAGGTAAAGTAGAGGAAACCCTCAAAGAGGACTTGCCCAACGTCCACAACTTCCTCGTAGCGAGCAACTCCCTCGCCTGCGAGGCTGCGGAGAGAAAGGCCAGGGAGCTCGGGCTCGAAGCTCACATTTTAACAACAACCCTTGAAGGTGAGGCCAGGGAAGTTGCAACCGCTCTAGGCTCGATAATCGAGGAAATCTATAACCGCGGCAGGCCATTTAAGAAGCCCTGCGTCCTTATAGCAGGCGGAGAAACGACGGTAACGATAGAAGGAGAAGCGGGCCTCGGCGGGCCGAATCAGGAGTTCGCTTTGAGCATAGCGAGGAAAATAGCAGGCCTTAGAGGAGTTGCCGTTCTGGCGATGGACACGGATGGAACCGACGGCCCAACCGACGCAGCGGGGGGCCTCGTTGACAGTCACACTCTGGAAGTCCTAAGAAAAGAGGGGGTTGATGTGGAAGAGTTTCTCAAGAGGCACAACGCCTACGAGGCTTTAATGAAAGCAAAGGCCCTGCTGATAACGGGACCAACGAGGACGAACGTCAACTCCATAGTTATTGCCCTCATTCTTTGACATTTTTCAATATTCAATTCCTTTCCTCGCAAGGATTCCCCTCTGGTAGGGGTGCTTTACCTCCCTCATCTCAGTAACGTAGTCCGCCAGCTCAAACAGCTCCTCCGGACAGTAGCGGCCAGTTAGAACGAGCTCTGTGTGCGGTGCCTTGCTTCTGATGAGTTCTTTGACTTCCTCAATGTCAAGCATCTTGAAGCCAAGGGCAACGCAGATTTCGTCGAGGATTACAAGATCCCACTCGCCGCTTGAAGCGAGTTCCTTCGCCCTTGCAAGGGCCTTTTTTGCCGCTTCAATGTCTTCTTCCCTCGGGTTACCATGAACGAACCTCGGTAGTCCAAAGGACTCTATCAGCGCTCCGCACTCTTCAATCTTCTTCTGCTCGCCGTAAACCTTCGGGGCCTTCATAAACTGGACTATTGCAACCTTTCCACCGGAACCGAGCATCCTTAGGGCCAAGCCAAATGCGGCCGTGGTCTTTCCTTTCCCGTTTCCAGTGTAGATGTGCACAAGGCCGAGTTTGTCTTTCCACGTCATGACATCCACCTGATGGATATAATTGCCATGAGTTTTAAAGATGTTGGCCATTTGAGAGTTTGCTAGTAAGGAGAAGCCTTGCCCTGAGAGATGCCTTTTTAAACACTCCAGAAGACTGGGGGATATGAAGGTCATCGGCGTCATCAGGTATTCAAGAGGTGAGAGGCTCAGCAGGGAGGAGTTTGAGGAGCTCCTGAGGAGTGCTGGCTATGAAGTATTGACGATCGTGGAGCAAAACAGGCCAGAGCACCCGCGTTACAACATCGGAAAGGGAAAGCTGGAAGAGCTCAAGGAACTTGTCAGGGAGCTGAAGCCAGACAAGGTTGTTTTTGCCAACAGGCTAACTCCTTCCCAGGCTTACAATCTTTGGAAAGAGCTGAGGGTCGATATCATAGACCGCTGGCAGCTCGTCCTTGAGATCTTTGAGAAGAGGGCCCACTCAAAGGAGGCGAAGCTCCAGGTCGAGCTGGCCTCTCTCCAGTATGAGATTCCGCTCGTAAAAGAGGCGATAAGGCGGATAAAACTCGGCGACAGGGCGGGTTTCAAGGGCATGGGTGAGTACCAGACCCGCCAGTACCTGAAGCACGTCCGTTACAGGATGGGAAAGATAAGGGAAGAGCTAGAACGTGTCAGGGCGGATAGGGAGGTAAAGCGAAAACGAAGGGAAGGGCTGGGGTTCATTCTCATAGCCCTTGCAGGCTACACGAACGCTGGGAAGTCCACCCTGCTCAATGCTCTTGCCGGAGAAAACATCGAGACAAGGAACCAGATGTTCACGACCCTCGATACAACGACCAGGCGCTTTAAGCTAGGAAGAAAGAGGGTTTTGCTCACTGATACGGTTGGCTTCATTGATAACCTGCCCCCGTTCATAGTGGAGGCCTTTCACTCAACCCTTGAAGAAATAGTGAAAGCTGACATTATCCTGCTCGTTTTGGACATCAGCGAGCCATGGAGAGAAGTTAGGAGAAAGCTCCTCGCTTCTATAAATGTTTTGAGGGATCTCAAAGCCCTTGACAAGCCAATAATTGTAGTCATGAACAAGATAGACTTGACCACCGCGGAGGACGTTAAGGAGAAAAAGAGACTTATAGGGGAAATCGTTGAGGAAGTCGCGCCGAGTGTTAGGGCCGTGGTAAAGACCTCTGCCAAACTGGGCATTGTGGATGAGTTAAAGCATGCTCTGGAGGAGATAATTCCCACCCTTCCCAAGTATAAGAGGTTTAGGATTGTAATTCCACCTACAGTTGATCCTGGGAAGGTCCTCGGACTTTTGGAGTCAATAGGAGAAGTCCTCAGTGTTTCCTACGGGGATAAGGTCGAGGTTGATGCCTTGATCCAGGTCGGGATGATAAAAGAACTGACAAGGATGGGGGTAACCTTGGAGCACCCCTCAAATGAGGCCGACTAAGTGGAAGAGCCTGAAGACGACGAGGGATATCAGGATGGCCACCGTTGGTGTCGCGACCCAACCGAAGATTATGTCTTTGATTACCCTTTTGTCGATTCCTTCCCCGGCTATAAGGCCTACACCGACAACCCCTCCAACTATCGCCTGACTGGAGCTGACTGGCAGGCCAAAGATATTTGCCAGGCTTACTGACATTGCCGAACCGAACTGGGCGGCGAAAGCTGAGATGGGACCGAGGGCGGTTATCTTCTTGCCGACTGTGTGCATTACCGCATAGCTGAAGGTGAGGGCCCCCATGGCGAGGCTAAGGGCGACGAGAACGCCTGCCGTTTTGGGCTCAAGGACGCCAGCCCCAACTATTGGACCGGAGGCGTTGGCCACCTCGTTCGTTCCAAAGTTGAAGGCCATGTAAGAGCCACCCAGAATTGCAAGGGCTTTGTAGAGGGTTTCAATCGTTGAGATGCTCTTTATGCTGGAGACGACCCGGGAGTAGAACTTGTAGAGAATCGCCGCGAGGATCCCAGAGAGAATCGGCGAGAAAACCCATGCTCCAACTATTTTTCCCATCGTTGCCCAGTTGATTGGGGCGCCTATGCTGAGACCGACACCGACAACCCCTCCGACTATTGCCTGGGTTGTTGAGACGGGCAGTCCCTTGATGGTAGCTATGGTAACCCATACTCCCGCGGAGAGAAGCGCTATAACGGCAAGTTCAATCGTTAAGTATCCGGGCGGGACGATGCCTTCTCCAACCGTCTTCATTACTTTATACCCCTTGAGATATGCCCCTAGGAGGGTGAAGATAGCTATCGTGAGCGTTGCCTGGCGGAAGCTCAGTATCCCTGCCCCAACCGCGGTTCCCATGGCGTTGGCGGAGTCGTTTGAACCAATGTTCCATGCTATGTAAAATGCCACTGCTATTACCGCAACTTCCACCGCGTCCATATCCATCACTAACTATATAGTCTATATAGTCGATTAAAAAAGTTTTCGGGAAACAATGACCTGAAAAAACCATTAGGGAAGCTCAAAGTTCACCTTTGCCCAAAATCCCCCATTTAGGGTTCCTTAACACGATACCGAAACCTAAATAAACCTTTCGGATTAACTATGGATGAAAAATCCCAAGGAGGCAGGAAGATGATTGAGATACGTTTTCACGGTAGGGGTGGACAGGGTGCCGTTACGGCCGCCAACATTTTAGCCTCAGCTGCCTTCAAGGCCGGCAAGTACGTCCAGGCGTTCCCGTTCTTCGGTGTTGAGAGGCGTGGAGCGCCTGTTACAGCCTTCACCAGGATCGACGACAAGCCGATAAGGATTAAGACCCAGATTTACGAGCCGGACATCGTTGTCGTTCTCGACCCGAGCCTTCTCGACACCGTCGACGTTACCGCCGGTCTCAAGGACGGTGGAATCGTCATAATCAACACCGAGAAGAGCAAGGAGGAAGTCCTTGAGAAGCTCAAGAAGAAGCCGGCCAAGCTGGCTCTCGTCGATGCAACGAGCATAGCCCTTGACGTGCTCGGCCTCCCGATCACCAACACCGCTATCCTTGGTGCCGTCGCCAAGGCCACCGGCATAGTCGAGCTCGACTACATCAAGGAGGCCATCAAGGAGACCTTCTCAGGAGACCTCGGCGAGAAGAACGCCAAGGCAGCTGAGGAAGCGTTCAACAAGACCGTTGTCTATGAGCTCTGATTTTTACTTTAATCCTTTTAGGAGGAGGGGACGAGCTTGAACACATTGTTTGGAGAAAAGAAGGTGCAGGCCAAGAAGCTTACCTTCACGTCAGTTGACCAGTACCCGGAGGCACCTATAAGCCTTGGAACGACGCTCAGCAATTTTACAGGTGACTGGAGGACTTTTAGACCCGTTATCAACGAGGAAAAATGCGTCAAGTGCTACATCTGCTGGAAGTACTGCCCTGAGCCGGCGATATACATCAAGCCCGACGGTTACGTGGCAGTTGACTACGACTACTGTAAGGGCTGTGGGATTTGTGCAAACGAGTGCCCGACTAAGGCCATAGCCATGGAGAAGGAGGAGAAGTGACATGGCCGAGTACAAGCCTATTAGAAAGGTTGTGAGTGGTAACTACGCGGCCGCTTACGCCGTCAAGCACGCCCGCGTCCAGGTAGTTGCCGCTTACCCTATAACCCCCCAGACTAGCATCATAGAGAAGGTTGCCGAGTTCATAGCCAACGGAGAAGCGGATATTCAGTACGTCCCCGTCGAGAGTGAGCACTCCGCTATGGCCGCGTGCATAGGCGCTTCCGCGGCCGGTGCGAGGGCTTTCACCGCTACCTCCGCTCAAGGTCTCGCTTTGATGCACGAGATGCTCCATTGGGCGAGCGGTGCGAGACTGCCGATAGTTATGGTTAACGTTAACCGCGCTATGGCTCCCCCGTGGAGCGTCTGGGACGACCAGACAGACAGCCTCGCCCAGCGCGATACTGGCTGGATGCAATTCTACGCCGAGAACAACCAGGAGGTTTACGACGGCGTTCTGATGGCCTTCAAGATAGCCGAGACAGTTAACGTGCCCGCGATGGTAATCGAGAGCGCCTTCATCCTGAGCCACACCTACGACGTCGTCGAGATGATTCCGCAGGAGCTCGTTGACGAGTTCCTCCCGCCGAGGAAGCCCCTCTACGACTTGGCCGACTTTAGCAGGCCGTTCTCAGTCGGTGCCCTTGGGACTCCGGCTGACTACTACGAGTTCCGCTACAAGATAGCCAAGGCCATGGAAGATGCAAAGGAGGTCATCAAGGACGTCGGTAAGGAGTTCGGCGAGCGCTTCGGCAGGGACTACAGCGACATGATTGAGAAGGGCTACGTTGACGATGCAGACTTCATCTTCATGGGTATGGGCTCCCTTATGGGAACCGTCAAGGAGGCCGTTGACCTTCTCAGGAAGGAGGGCTACAAGGTCGGCTACGCAAAGGTTCGCTGGTTCCGCCCGTTCCCGAAGGAGGAGCTCAAGGAGATAGCCGAGAGCGTTAAGGGAATAGCGGTTCTCGACAGGAACTTCTCCTTCGGCCAGGAAGGTATACTCTTCAACGAGGCCAAAGGAGTGCTCTACAACACATCAGCGAGGCCGATAATCAAGAACTACATCGTCGGCCTCGGAGGCAGGGACTTCACAGTTAAAGACGCCAAGGCCATAGCGGAGGACATGAAGAAGATTATCGAGGCAGGAAAGCTCGATAGAGAGGTTGAGTGGTACCACCTTAAGAGGTGAGAACGATGGAGATCCCCGAGAACGTTAAAAAGAGGTTAAGCATTCCCGCCGAGGAGCACTTCTTTGCCGGCCACACGGCCTGCCAGGGCTGTGGTGCTGCCTTGGGTCTTCGTTACGTCCTCAAAGCTTACGGAAGGAGGACAATCGTTGTCATACCCGCCTGCTGTTCGACTATCATAGCTGGGGCCTGGCCCTACAACACGCTCGACGCTAACCTCTTCCACACCGCGTTCGAGACGACTGGTGCCGTCCTTGGAGGTATAGAGGCAGCTCTGAAGGCGAGGGGCATCAAGGTCAAGGGCGAAGATGGAGTTATGGTCGTCGGCTGGGCCGGTGACGGTGGTACTGCCGATATCGGTCTCCAGGCGCTTTCGGGCTTCCTTGAGAGGGGCCACGATGCGGTCTATATAATGTACGATAACGAGGCTTACATGAACACTGGAATTCAGAGGTCGAGCTCAACACCCTACGGTGCCTGGACTACCAACACTCCGGGCGGAAAGAAGCACTTCCTTGAGAAGAGGCACAAGAAGAAGGTCATCGACATCGTCATAGCCCACAATCCGCCCTATGCCGCAACCGCCAGCGTGGCCTATCCAGAGGACTTCATAAGGAAGCTAAAGAAGGCCCAGAAGATACCCGGTCCGAGCTTCATCCAGCTCTTCAGTCCGTGCCCGACCGGCTGGCGCGCCCCGACCGACAAGAGCATCGAGATTGCCCGCTTAGCGGTTCAGACGGCATACTTCCCGCTCTTCGAGTACGAGAACGGCAAGTACAAGATAAACATGCCCAACCCGAAGAAAGAGCCTAAACCCATTGAAGAGTTCCTCAAGCTCCAGGGCAGGTTCAAGTATATGACAAAGGAGGACATTGAGAACCTCCAGAACTGGGTGCTCCGTGAGTGGGAGAAACTCAAGAAGCTGGCCGAGGTCTTCGGCTGACGTTTCATTTTTAGTAAGGTTTAAGTTTCCATCTGACAACTCACTAGGGGTGATACACATGGCCGAGAGCCCGTTTAAGGCCGACATAGAGAGGGTTCAGAAGGAGTATAGCGAAAAGATGACGCCGGGGGCGATAGTCTACATCCCGGGGAGTAGCGTAATCAACAAGACCGGAAGCTGGAGAGTCTTTATGCCCGAGTTCAACAGGGAGAAGTGCACCAGGTGCTACCTCTGCTACATCTACTGCCCCGAGCCGGCAATTTACCTCGACGAGGAGGGTTACCCAGTCTTTGACTACGACTACTGCAAGGGTTGTGGGATTTGTGCAAACGAATGCCCTGTTGGTGCAATAACCATGGTTAGGGAAGCTAAGTGAGGTGGTGAAAGATGCCGATTAGAACCGTTATGAAAGCAAACGAAGCGGCCGCATGGGCCGCGAAGCTCGCCAAGCCGAAAGTTATAGCCGCGTTCCCCATTACTCCATCAACCCTCATTCCTGAGAAGATCAGCGAGTTCGTCGCCAACGGCGAACTTGACGCGGAGTTCATCAAGGTCGAGAGCGAGCACTCGGCTATCTCAGCTTGTGTCGGTGCCTCTGCTGCTGGCGTTAGAACTTTCACGGCAACAGCTTCCCAGGGCCTGGCTTTGATGCACGAGGTTCTCTTCATTGCTGCAGGAATGCGCCTTCCGATAGTCATGGCAATCGGAAACCGTTCTCTTAGCGCCCCAATCAACATCTGGAACGATTGGCAGGACAGCATAAGCCAGCGCGACACCGGCTGGCTCCAGTTCTACGCCGAGAACAACCAGGAAGCCCTCGATTTAATCCTGATAGCCTACAAGGTCGCCGAGGACGAAAGAGTTCTCCTCCCGGCGATGGTCGGCTTCGACGCATTCATCCTCACCCACACCGTCGAGCCAGTCGAGATACCAGATCAAGAAGTCGTCGACGAGTTCCTCGGCGAGTACGAGCCCAAGCACGCCTACCTTGACCCGAAGAGACCCATAACCCAAGGCACCCTTGGCACCCCGGCCCACTACATGGAAGCCCGCTATACAGTCTGGCAGGCAAACGAGAATGCCAAGAAGGTCATCGACGAGGCCTTCGCGGAGTTCGAGAAGCGCTTTGGTAGAAAGTACCAGAAGGTTGAGGAGTACCGTACTGATGATGCCGAGATAATCTTCGTTACCATGGGTTCTTTAGCGGGAACCGTCAAGGACTACGTTGACCACCTCAGGGAGAAGGGAATCAAAGCCGGTGCCGCGAAGCTCACCGTCTACAGGCCATTCCCGATTGAGGAAGTTAGGGAATTGGCCAAAAAGGCCAAGGTTCTGGCTCTGCTTGAGAAGAACGTTACCTTCAGCGTCGGTGGAGCCCTCTTCCAGGACTTCAGCAGAGCTTTGATAAATGAGAGCGAGAAGCCGATTATCATCGACTACATCGTTGGCCTCGGTGGCAGGGACGTTACCTTCCAGAACCTCGACGAGGTTCTCGCGATTGCTCAGAAAGCCCTGAACGGAGAGAAGGTTGACGAGGTCAACTGGATTGGACTTAGGAAGGAGATCCTGTGAGGTGATGAAGATGGCCGTTAGGAAGCCCCCTATCACAACTCGCGAGTACTGGGCGCCTGGCCACGCCGCCTGTGCCGGCTGTGGCTGTGCAATCGGTATGAAACTTGTTACCAAGGCCTTCAGCGAGGCCATGGAGGAGAAATACGGTGATCCGAACGCCTTCGCCATAGCCCATGCCACAGGATGTATGGAGGTAGTTAGTGCCGTCTTTCCGTACACCGCGTGGAAGGTTCCGTGGGTGCACGTGGCCTTTGAGAATGCGGCAGCTGTCGCTAGCGGTATCGAAGCTGCCTGGAAGAAGAAGGGCATCAAGGGCAAGATACTGGCTTTCGGTGGAGACGGTGGAACCGCTGACATAGGCCTTCAGGCACTCAGCGGTATGCTCGAGAGGAGGCACAACGTGGTCTACGTCATGTACGACAACGAGGCTTACATGAACACCGGAATTCAGCGTTCAAGCTCAACTCCCTACGGTGCCTGGACTACCACAAGCCCGCCTGGTAAATACTCCATCGGTGAGGACAAGCCCAAGAAGTGGGTCGCCCTCATAGCCGCAGCCCACCAGGTGCCATACGTTGCCACAGCCAGCATTGGAAACCCGTTTGATCTCATCAGGAAAGTGAAGAAGGCAGCCAAGGTTGACGGACCGGCGTTCATCCAGATGCACTGCACTTGCCCGACTGGCTGGCGCTCACCGACTGAAAAGAGCATTGAGATAGCGAGGCTTGCCATCGAGACCGGTGTCTGGCCGCTCTTCGAGATAGAGAACGGCGACTTCCACAACATCAAGATACAGCCGCCCGGAGGAGGCGCCAAGGTTAAGCGCGAGGGCGACAAAATCGTCGCCATCGAGTTCAAGAAGCCTATCGAGGAGTACCTCAAGCTCCAGGGCAGGTTCAAGCACCTCTTCAAGAGGCCTGAAGCTATCGACGAACTCCGCGAGCAGATCAAGGCCATGTGGAAGGTTCTCGGTGTCGATGTCACGCTTCCAAAGCCGGAGGAGTGAAGCCTTTATCCTTTTCTCTTTCCGTATTTGATGAACAAAAATGAACCAAAGCCCTTATAAGTCGTGCTACTTTTTTGCCAAATGGTGATATCCATGAAGGTTCTCGTAAGCGGTAAAGGTGGCTGTGGGAAGAGCACGATAAGCGCGATGCTCGGCAAGTACCTCGCTGAGAAAGGCTACCGAGTTCTCATCATAGATGCAGATGAGTCGAACCCAGGCCTCTATAGGATGCTTGGGCTCCCTAGAGTGAAAACCCTCGCCGAGCACCTCGGCGGAAAGAAGAGGGCCAAAATCCTCATGGCGGCGGAGGGAAAAGGCGAGCTCGACGAGGAGCTCTTCAACTGGACGCTCGACGATATCCCCGAGGAGATTCTGGCCAAAAAAGGAAACCTTGCAGTTCTCACGATAGGAAAGATTGAGGAAGCTGAAGAAGGTTGTGCATGTCCCTATGGATTCTTAGCGAGAAAGCTCCTCGAAGGTATAACCCTGAAGGATGACGAAGTTATCATCGTTGATACCGAGGCGGGCATAGAGCACTTCGGTAGGGGCGTTGACAGATACGTTGACGTCGTCATCGACGTCGCCGAGCCGTCAGCCGAGTCCATAGAACTCTCGAAGAAGATAGCCTCCATGAGCGAGAGCCTCGGACTAAGGCACGTTTTGGTTCTCAACAAGACCCTGCCCGGCGTTGAGGAGGAGCTCCCGGTCAAGCCCGACGTAGTCATACCATTCGACCAGAACTTTATCCTCAACAGTTTGAAGGGCAAGGAAGTTGAGCCGATAGAAGGGATAGAGGAACTCTGGAAAAAAGTTAGGAACCCTTAGCATATCCTCGGCACGGGGTCTCCAGCGGGGGGCTCCATGAAGCGCTTTCCGCCGATTCCAGTCTCAAGTAACACCTTCCCTCTGTATTCTTCTATTACCTCTCCGATTATCGCCGCATCTTTGCCCCTTTTCGTTTTTCTCATGGCTTCAAGGGCCTCTTCCCCGTACTCCCTAGCAACTATCATAACGACTTTTCCTTCGTTGGCGACGTCGTAGGGGCTTATGCCGAGCATCTCGCTCGCGGCCCTGACCTCCGGCCTTATCGGGATATCGGCTTCCCTTACAAGGATTCCGACGTTGCTCTTCCTAGCGATCTCGTTGAGGGCGTTGCTCAGCCCAGCCCTCGTCGGGTCTTTCATAGCGTGGATGTTTTCCCAGCCGATGGCCTTGGCGACGGCTTCAACGACCTCCCAGATCGGTGCAACGTCGCTCTTCAGCTCGGTCTCGAAGGATATGCCTTCCCTGTGGCTCATCAGCGCTATCCCGTGGTCTCCTATTGTCCCGCTGACTAAAACAATGTCCCCTACCCTTGCCCTGGCGTCACTTATCGGCTTTTCTGCGATTCCAATTCCAGCGGTGATTACGAACATCTCTATCGGGTCTTCCACGACCTTCGTGTCGCCCGTAACTATCGGGACTGGGACTTCTTTGCAAGTCTCGTCCATTGAGCGGAGAACCTTCTTAAGAATCTCCATGTCGAGGCCCTCGCCGATTATCATTGAGTTGGCCAAAGCCAAAGGCTTCGCGCCCATAACTGCCAAGTCGTTGACGGTTCCGCTTACTGCTAAGCGGCCGATGTCGCCGCCTGGGAAGAAGAGCGGCTTAACCGTATGGCCGTCTATGGTAAAGACTATGTGCTTGTCTCCAAACGGTATCGTTGCCCCGTCGTCCAGAGCGTCGAGCCCTATTCCACCCGCACTCTTCAGTGTTAGGGTCTTCAGTATGACGTTTCTCAAGAGCTCCTCCATTACCTCTCCGCCCGCTCCGTGTTCGAGCTTTATCTTCTCGCCCATGTTTAACCCTCCACGTTTATCATTGCAATTGCATTAACTATAGCATCAAATCCTCCTTCGTAAGGTAACCTTCCAGATACAGCCCACCGAGGAACGCTTGCCCAACGTTTATACCGTTATCGCCGCGCGGAACCTCAGTAGTGACGTGGAACCTAAGGCCACTTGACTCAACGGCCTTCCTCACGGTTTTCACTATCAGCTCGTTGTAGGCAACGCCGCCGCTCATGACGATGTCCTTCACACTGAACTCCCTCGCCTTCTCAATCGCGACCTCTGCAAAGGCCCTCGCGAGGGCTAAATGAGCGGAATAAGCTATATCCGTTGGTAACGCTTTGTCGAGGACATCAAGGGCCTGGGTAAAGAGCTCTTCAACTCTTATTAGTTCGCCTTCAACTGGAACCTCAAACTTGAGGTCGTTCTTGCCCTTCATGGCAAAGCTCTCAAGCTTCATCGCCGGCTCGCCCTCGTAGTGCCTCCTGGAAGCCACGTTGAGCAAAACTGCCAGGGCGTCGAGAACCCTTCCAGTTGAGGAGGCGTAGCTCGTGTTGATTCCTTTTGCGAGCTGGGTGAGGACGACATTGAACTCAACTTTCCCGTAGCGGAGGCTTTCGATGGCCTTTGAACAGCACCTCGCTATGATTCCTTCGAGCTCTTCAACACTGTAAACCTTGCTCAGGATCCCCATTAAAGCCCTCAGCGGGTAGTAGCTCGCCAGATCTCCTCCTGGAAGCGGGTAGTAGTCTATGTGAGCCAGCCTTTCAACGTCCTCGTAACCGAGGTAGATAACCTCACCACCCCACACGTTTCCGTCGGTTCCGTAGCCGACTCCATCAACCGCTATTCCCACGGCGCTCTCGAGGTTCTTCTCCGCTAAAACGCTCGCTATGTGGGCGTAGTGGTGCTGAACCTGGAGGAGCTCCACGTCGAGCTCGTTGGCAAGCTCCATAGCGAGCTTTGTGGTGTTATAGCCCGGGTGAAGATCGGCTACTATTAAATCGAAGTCTTTAACACGGAGAATTTTCCTGAAGTGAGCTATCGCTTCTCTCATGAACTCGAGGACTTCAACCTTTCCAGTGTTGCCGATGTATTGGCTCGGGTAAACTTTCCCGTTCTTGGCAACGCCGAAGGCGTTCATAAGCTCGGCCCCGACGGCAAGGCCCCGGTAGTTGAAGGGAATCTCTATGGGCAATGGTACGAAACCGCGGGAGCGCCTGATAACGGCCCTCCTTCCATCAACGAAGCGAATCACACTGTCGTCCGCCCGGTTGAGTATCTTCCTGTTGTGGAGGAGGAGGTAGTCTGCCATTTCTTTCAGCTCCTCAAAGGCCTTCTCGTTGTCCTTTACCATTGGCATTCCTGGGTAATTTGCCGATGTCATGACATAGACCTTCGTTTTGCTCCAGTGGAAGAGGATGTAGTGGGTTCCCGCGTAGGGGAGCATGACGCCAATGGTGTGAAGACCAGGTGCGAGATTCTCGGGCAGGGGAAATGGTTCCTTCTTGCGGAGTGCTACGATTGGTCTCCTGTAACTCTTCAGCTCCTCTTCCTCTGCCTCGCTCACGTAGGCGAATTCTTTGATCGTCTCAATTGAGTCAGCCATTATGGCGAAGGGCTTCTGCGGTCTGAACGTTCTTCTCCTAAGCTCCGCAATGGCCTCCTCGTTGGTCGCGTCGCACGCTAAGTGAATACCACCGATTCCCTTGATGGCGACGATGTAGCCCCTGTCTATCAGCTCCGCCGCCTTCCTAAGCGGGTCTCCGGTTATCTCCTCGCCGTCGCTCGTGTAAAGCCTGTAACTCGGCCCGCAGACCGGACAGCAGACTGGTTCCGCATGGTAGCGCCTGTTGAGCGGGTCTTTATACTCGCTCTCGCAGAAGTCGCACATCGGGAACTCGCGCATGGTCGTGTTCTCGCGGTCGTAGGGCAAATCCTCGATGATTGTAAACCTGGGCCCGCAATTGGTGCAGACGATGAAGGGGTACATATAGCGCTTGTTAGTGGGGTCGAAGAGCTCCCTCAAACAGTCTTCACATATCGCTATGTCCGGTGGAATTATCGAGTCTCCCCCGCTTCCCCCCTTCGAGCTCTTCTCGATGTAGAACTCAGGAAAACCCTGAGGCGGTATCTCTTTCCTCTCAAGCTTATCGATTCTCGCGAGTGGGGGCTTCTTGCGGTATATGTCGCGGATGAAGGCCTCTATATCATCCTCCCGCCCCTCCACGACTATCTCGACTCCCGCATCGCCGAGGTTCTTGACGTAACCCTTCAGGTTGTGCTCGTGAGCTATCCTATAGATGAACGGCCTGAACCCGACGGCCTGAACGATGCCTTGAACGTGAATACGGTAAGCTTTCATAGCTTCCACCGCTTTCCTTTTGCATTTGGAACCTTTATGGGTTTCCAAAACCAAAAGTTGAAAACGAGAGTGGAGTTTTGAACCTTTGGTGTTAGAACAGCGCCCCGTACTTGTAAAATATGTGGCATGTCCCTTCGTATGACACCATGCAGGGCCCTATCGGGTGCCTCGGCGTGCAGGTCTTGCCGAAGTACGGGCAGTCGGTGGGCATCGCCAGACCCCTCAGCACGGCACCGCAGAGACAGCCTTTCTCGAGGTCGGGCAGGTTCTTGGGGACTTCAACGCGGTAGAAGTTCCTGATTTCGAGCTCTCTGTAATCCTTCCTGACTTCTAAACCTGTCTTTGGAAACACACCGAGGGCGCGCCACTTCGCATCCTTAACCTCAAAGAACTTATCAATTAACCTCTGGGCGACGACGTTGCCCTCGTATCTGACGGCGCGCTTGTATTCGTTGACGACCCTCGCGTCTCCTTCCTTGTACATCCCTATGAGGAGCAGAATTGCGAGGAGGACGTCGTTTGGTTCGAAGCCGGCTATGACCTGCGGAATCCCGTATTTCTCGCTCAGGAACTCCCATCCCTTGACGCCTATTATAGTCGAGACGTGGCCGGCATCTATGAGAGCGTCAATCCGGCTTTTCTGCTTAATTAGAACCTCTATTCCCTGAGGGGTGAGCCGATGCACGGAATAAATCTTGAAGTTCTCGATGCCCTCGTTGACGACGGCGTTGAGCATTCCGGCAGTTGGGGCGGTGGTTGTTTCAAAGCCGGGGCTGAAGTGGACCACTGTTTTGTCTGGGTTCTCCTTGGCCATCTTGTAGGCGTCGTAAATGGAGTAGACAACCCTTACATCGTAGCCCTCGCCCTTCAAATCGGCGAAGCTTCCCATCGGCGTTGGAATCTTGTACATATCACCAAAGGTCGTGAGTATTATCTCCTCCCCCTCCTCGCGGGCCTTTCTCATTATGAGCTGCATCGCCACGATGTCCTCAACGGGGGTTATGCAGACGGGACAGCCGGGCCCGCTGACGACTTTGACGTTCTCAGGCAAAAGAGAGCGTATTCCGGAGCGGGTAATAGTATCTTCGTGGGTCCCGCAGACGTGCATTATCCTTATCTCTCCATCGAGGGTTTTTGCCTCTTCCCTGATTTTCTCCACGAGCTTTTGGGCTATTCCCCTGTCCCTGTAAGGGGCCACAACTGATTCAACGCCTCCCATTTCAATCACCCGGGTAGTAATAGCCTCCAAGTGCGTTCTCCTCGGCTTTGAAGACCTCCTCCCAGGCGTTCAGTATCTCTCTAGCAGTTTGCTCGTCTACCCTCTCTATTATGAATCCTGTATGGATCAGCACATACTCGCCGGGCTTGACGTCGGGCATCAAATCGATCCTCGCCTCCCTCTTAACGCCTCCAAAGTCAACCCACGCGGTTCCCTTCTCTCTATCAACTTCCAAAACCTTAGCGACGGTTGCTAAGCACATGAGCTTCACCTACCCAACGTTTTCAAAGGGATTATTTAGGCCTATCTAAAACTTCAGGTTTGAAACCGTGAAGGTCAGTTCGAGCTTACTTGAGCGGTGGTAGGAGCACCTCGCGAGAGTTTCTTCGGCTTCGCTTTTGCTGACCTTCTCAAGGACTATGCCGTAGTAAATCCTCACGTAGTCCCCCGGTTTTACGTCCCTCAGGAAGTCCAGTCTCGCCTCCTTGAGCTTGCCATTAACGTCAACTATCGCCCTTCCATCCCTGAGTTCAACGACCTTTCCAGCGAGCATCAGGGCCATGGTTATCAACCAAAGGTTATGGAAACGCTTTATAGGTCTTTTCCTGACCAGTCAGTCAAGTGATGCATATGGAAGCATGCGATTAAGAAGCCCCTCGTACTCATGAGTCCTGCAGAAAAGTTTAAATCTTTCTATGACCCACAACTGGGTAGTTAAATGACTATTTAGTCAGAGGGGTGGAGATGTCCACGAAGTCCCCAGGCAGAACGAGGGAAAAGATTATTGCTGCGGCTATGAGGTTGTTCGCGAAGAAAGGCTTCGACAAGACAACAGTAGAGGAGATCGTCGCTGAGGCCGGAGTCGCCAAGGGTACCTTTTACCTTTACTTCAAGAGCAAGGACGACTTAATAAAAGAGATTGCCTTTGAGGTAATGCCCATAATGTCAATGCCCTCTCTAAACGACCCCTACATAACGCTTAGCTATCCCACGTTGGAGAGCTACCTCCTCCAGCTTGGAAGGGAGTTTCTTGAGTTCTACTCGGAGAACTATCGGGCGGAGATCTTTTTCCATATGCTCTCGGTTCGCAAGAGAGTGAAGAGCATAGATGAAATCTACCGTCAGTCCTGTTCGGAACTTTTGAGGGAGGGGGCGAGAAGGATCACAGCCTACGTTAAGGTTGGCTTTGAAGACGCGCTCATTGCATTTCAGATGTTCCTCGCGTCCCTTATGCACTACCTCCATGCTAAGGACTGCCTGGGCTTTTCAAGGGAGCACTATCTCAAAAAGGTCGTTGAAGTCGTCCTAAACCATCTCCGCCTATCCGCGAGTGTATAGTTCTGTTTAACTAAACTTATTCTGTAAAATCCATTTGTTTTGCCCATTGCAGAAAACTATTTAAGGTTTTGAGGCTCATCCCAAATGACTGGTCAGTCATTAAAAGGTGATAGCCATGGCAGAGAAACTCGTGCCTGTTGTGTGTCCTTGGTGTTCCGTCGGCTGCAGGTTCTACGCGGTCAGCGTTAACGGCTACATCAGAAGGATAGAGTTCGACTACGACCACCCCACCGTCAACCGCGGAAAGCTCTGCCCCAAGGGAGTTGCTTCCTACCAGTTCATCAACAGCCCCAATAGACTCAAGAAGCCCCTCAAGCGCGTTGGGGAGAAGGGAGAAGGGAAGTTCGAGGAGATAAGCTGGAGCGAAGCTTACAGAATAATCGCCGAGAAGATTAAGGAAATCAAAGAGGCATACGGCCCAGAAGCGATAGCGTTCCTCGGAAGCGAGAAGATAACCCTCGAGGAGAACTACCTAGTCCACAAGCTTTCCAAGGCAATAGGAACCAACCACCTCGACTTCCCTGGGAGGTACTGCCAGTACTCCAACAGCCCCGCAAGAACCGTGGTTTTTGGAAGCGCCCCGGCCACGAACCCCTTCGAGGACGTCGCCAAGGCCGAGCTGATAGTCATCTGGGGCCACAACCCTGCCGAAACCGCGCCGGTGTTCTTCGGCCAGTACATCGAGAAGGCCCTTGATAACGGCGCCGAGATGGTCGTCATAGACCCGCGCGCGACGAGGGGCCACAAGTACGCGAGCATGCACCTCAAGCCCTACCCCGGAACCGACCTCGCTATAGCCCTGGCCATGCTCAACGTCGTCATAAGCGAGGAGCTCTACGACAGGGAGTTCGTGCAGGAAAGAACCACTGGCTTTGAGGAGCTCAAAGAGGCTGTTAAGGACTACACCCCTGAGTGGGCCGAGAAGATAAGCGGTGTCCCGGCCGAGGACATAAGAAAGGTCGCGAGGCTAATAGCGACGAAGAGAACGGCCCTTCTCGTCAACGAGGGAATGAACCAGCACGTCAACGGCTTTGAGATGGCAGTCGCCCTCGCGAACCTCATAGCGATCACCGGCAACATAGGCAAAGAGGGCGTATGGAGCGGTGTCTTCCCAGGAGCGCAGTGCGGATTCTGTGCGGCGATGAGCGGTATCGCCCCGAACAAGCTCCCGACAGGAAAGCTCGTCACCGACGAGGCCGCTAGGGCCGAGCTTGAGAGGCTCTGGGGCTTCAAGATACCTGACTGGGTCGGCTTCGACCTGACAACGATGATACGGGAGGCTGGTAACAAGATTAAGATGATGTACATCATCGCCGGCAACATCGCCAAGTCCGCCCCGAACAGCAACTGGGTGAGAGAACAGCTCAAGAAGCTCGACTTCCTCGTTGTGCAGGACATATTCCTCACCGAGACGGCCAAGTACGCAGACATAGTCCTTCCAGCGGCAGCGTGGTTCGAGAAGACTGGAACCGCAATAAGCGCCGAGAGGCGCGTGCAGAGAACTTACAAGGCCGCCGAACCCCCAGGAGAGGCCAAACCGGACTGGCTCATCATCGTTGAGCTGGCTAAGGAGCTCGGCCTCGGCGAGTACTTCAAGTACGAGCACCCCGATGAGATTCTCAGGGAGATAAACAGCGTCATCCCGGTCTTCAAGGGCGCGACTCCGGAGTATCTCGCCGAGCACCCCGAGGGATGCTTCTTCCCGTGCACCGAGCCCGGTGAGGGGACGAAGGTTCTCTTCAAGAACGGCTTCAAGACCGCTGACGGAAAGGCCCACCTCCAGCCCGTCAAGTGGCGCGAGCCGCCTGAGATGCCCGACGAAGAGTACCCGCTCTGGCTCACCAACTTCAGGGAAGTTGGCCACTGGCACACCTTGACTATGACCGGAGAGAGCCCGAGCCTTGAGAAGCGCTGGCCAGAGGAGTACGTAATGATCAACCCGAAGGACGCCGAGAAATACGGCATAAGGAGCGGAGACCTCGTCAAGGTTGAAACGAGGCGCGGAAGTGTTCTCGTGAGGGCGGAGGTCACTGAGCACGTGAGAGAGGGTGTCATAGCGATGCCGTGGCACTGGAACGTCAACTTCCTGACACTTGATGTAATTCACGAGAAGACCAAGATGGCCGAGCTCAAGGCCGTCGCGGCCAGGGTTGTGAAGGTGGAGGAGTGAGGTGGTTGGAATGAGCAAGAAGATTTTCCTCGACTATAAGCGCTGTATCGGCTGCAGGGCCTGTGAAGTGGCCTGTGAAATGACCCATGGCGAGGCAAGGATAAAGGTCTTTGAGTTCCCCGACCTCTTCACCGTCCCCTTCAACTGCCGCCACTGTGAGAAGGCACCATGTCTCAACGTCTGTCCGACCGGAGCGCTCTTCAGGGACGAGGACGGAGCCGTTGCCTTTGACCCGCTCAAGTGTATCGGCTGTCTCATGTGCGCCGTTGCCTGTCCGTTCGGCGTCCCCAAGCTCGACGAGGAGAACAAGATTATGGACAAGTGCGACCTCTGCGCCGACAGGAGGGCCGAAGGAAAGCTCCCGGCCTGCGTTTCAGCCTGCCCCACCGAAGCTTTGAAGTTCGGTGAGATAAACGAGATACTCTGGGACAGGGAAGGAAGGGTAGTTGCCAACCTGAAGGGCTCGGCCGAGAAGGGAGAGGGCGGGAAGGCGTACATCGTCCTTTGACCTTCTTTTTTTACAACGGAAACCAAGGGTTAAAAACAAGAGGTGATGTTTATGATCGAACTGGTGCTGGTTTCAGCGCTCATTCCCTTCGCGCTCCTGCTCGTCTGGAAGTTCGATGGAAAAACCGCCGACCTCATAGCGGGCTCGGTCCTCGGCCTTTCCCTTCTCCTCAATGGCGTAGCGGTCTACGAATTCTTCTCAAAGGGCTCCGACAAGGTCTACCATACGAGCTACGTTACCACAGGAAATCTCGGCGAGGTCTTTGGAATAAACGTGGACGTCGCTTCTGTGCTCATGGGCTTCGTCTCGATACTGATTGCGTTTCTCATGGCAGTCTACGCGAGCAAGTTCCTCGACTCAGGAAAAGGAAAGTTCTACGCGCTCTTTGGGCTTCTCACAGGGGCCAGCATGGTCTTCATCTACGCGACGAACCTCGTTCAGTTC
>Ga0256842_1000830_pt1 | contig 26719 bp, 24 predicted proteins | sample 4559240metaG_FD_185973 | JGI IMG/M metagenome (GOLD analysis project Ga0256842, IMG submission 185973) | Hydrothermal vent microbial communities from Guaymas Basin, Mexico - 4559-240 | ecosystem: Environmental > Aquatic > Marine > Hydrothermal vents | place: Mexico: Guaymas Basin | collected... | reverse complement strand
TATATAAATGTGTATTATTGCGCTAATCTAACCGTTTAAACTTATTTGAATTTTTTGCCTTAGTTTGATACTTTGTTTTTCGATGAAAAGGGATTTTTTGTTTTATATCTCCATATTTTTTATAGTTATAGTGGCTTTAAGTGCTATATTTGCCGGCTACATTACCCCGTATGACCCTTATTCAATAAATCCGAATGAAATACTGCAACCACCGAGTTTTCATCATCTATTCGGCACGGACAGAATAGGGCGGGATCTGTTTACAAGGATGATATTTGCAGGACGAATATCTATAGAGGTTTCTTTCATAGCGGTTGGAATATCTACTGTTCTTGGTGTTTTTGTAGGTGCTATAAGCGGATATTACGGTGGTATAGTTGATATCCTGCTTATGCGTTTTACAGATGTTATGCTTACATTCCCCGTGTTCTTTTTGATATTGGCTGTTGTGGTTGTCCTTGGTCCTAATATACTAAATGTTATGTTTGTTATAGGTTTAACAAGCTGGATGGGTATAGCAAGAATAGTTAGAGCTGAGGTTTTAAAAATTAAGAATATGGGATATGTTCAAGCTGCGAAACTACTCGGTAAAAATGATTTTTATATTTTAACAAGGCACATTATACCTAATTCTTTATCTCCTGTTATAGTATATGCAACACTTGGTGTGGGTGCTGCAATATTGGCGGAATCGGGTTTGAGTTTTTTGGGTCTTGGAGTTCAGCCTCCCACTGCAAGCTGGGGAAGTATATTGTCAGAGGGTAAGGATGTTATAGAAATAGGCTGGTGGATGAGTTTTTTCCCAGGTATAGTTATCTTTTTTACGGTGTTATCTTTCACGGTAATAGGCGAGCGCTTTAAGTAATGATTGAAATAGATTCAAGAAAAATCAAATATTTTGACTATCTTCTCTTTTTTGCAGTATTATCAATAAACATAATAGGGATATTTACCATACATACGACTGAAAATTCTTATATTTTCTCTTTAAGACAGACGGCGTGGGTTTTTTTAGGCTCTATTATAGCTATTTATATGGCTAATATAGATACAAGAAGAATCAAACAAATTGCTAAAATAGTGTATTTTATATCGTTAATACTTCTTGTTGTGGTTTTTGTAAACGGTGCACTATCTCATGGTGCAAAAAGATGGATAGCGGTCTCTTTTATACATATTCAACCCTCGGAATTTGTTAAAATAGCCGTTATTCTAATGCTTGCATATTATTTTGATGAAAATCCCAAAAGCTCTCCATATACTTTAAAGGAGCTTATTATTCCCCTTGTAATAGTGTTTTTACCTGTTTTGCTTATATTGAAGCAGCCTGATTTGGGAACCTCTGTTATAGTGCTATCCATATCGTTTAGTATTATACTTTTTGCAAAAATAAAACGCTCTTTAATTTTAAAAATTTTACTGCTTTTTACCGTATTTTTGCCTTTTTTTTATTCAAGTTTAAGGGATTATCAAAAAGATAGAATTATGGCTTTTTTAAATCCCTATTCGGCTCCCACTACATATGGGTATCACATAATTCAATCTGAAATAGCGATAGGCTCAGGGGGCATTTTTGGAAAAGGTATTGAGAATGCAACTCAAACAACTCTGAATTTTTTGCCTGAAAATCACACGGATTTTATATTTTCCGTATATAGCGAGCAGCACGGTATGGTGGGTGATATGATTCTGATTTTTCTTTATCTTGTTATTATACTAAGGGGTATTGAGATAATCAAAGGTGCAAAAAGTGATTTTGAGAGATTTATGTGCATAGGAATAGTTGTAATGCTGTGGATATCTTTTGTATTTAATATAGGAATGACGCTTGGACTTCTTCCTGTTGTGGGCATACCCTTGATGTTTTTTAGCTACGGAGGAAGTGCGATTTTAGTAAACTTTTTTGCAATAGGCATACTTTTGAGTGTAAGAATTAGGAGTTATATGTGAATAGATTAGTTATATCATCCAATCCTTTTTTAACGCAGGCTGTAAAAATTGATAACGGTAAAATTACGGTCTTTATCATAAGAAAGAAGAACGATTATTACATTGTAGGCAATGTTTATAAAGGTGTTGTTGATAATATATCAAAACATCTTGGTGCAGCTTTTATAGACATAGGTATAGGGAAAAATGCATTTTTATGTATAGATCAAGGGTGTTCCAACGGATTCTTTTTAAACAATTGTAAGATTAAAGTCGGTGATGAGATTTTGGTTCAGGTGTTCAAGCCTATTGTTTCAAATAAAGGGCCTAAGGTTTCTACAAACATAGCGATACCCGGAAACTATATCGTTCTTTTGAGAGACAGTAACTTTATAGGTGTTTCAAAACATATAGATGACAGTGTTAAAATTAATGAACTAAAAAACTTTTTAAATCAATTTTCTGAGAATAATGTAGGTTTTATAGCGAGAACCGCATCAAGATTTGCTACAAAAAAAGAGCTTGAAAATGAGATTAAATATTTAAAAAGTGTGAATCGTAAAATAGAGAATAGGTTTATGAGTGAAAAAGCGCCAAAATTAATATATGAAGAGCCTCGTGTCCCTATTCAGGTTATAAGAGAATATTGCGACGAACTGACTGAAGAGATTGTTTTTGATGATGAAAAAATGTATAAAAACACGAAGGACTACTTCTTAAACACAAGCGGTAAATGGCAAGATAAGATAAGATTATATAAAGAAAAAAAACCTATGTTTGAATATTACAATATAAACAGCAAAATAAAAGAACTGCAGAGCGGAACCATAAGGTTGAAAAGCGGGGGTTATATAATTATAGAAAAAACTGAGGCGTTATTCAGTATAGATGTTAATTCCGGCTCTTATTCTTTTGATAAAGAAGCTGAAGATGCTATATTTGCAATAAATAAAGAAGCTGCATATGAGATTTTTAATCAGATATTTTTAAGGGATATGGGAGGATTGATTGTTGTTGATTTTATAGATATGAAGTATGAAAGGCACAAAAAGGAGTTGGAGGAAATTATCAAAAAGTTGTCGAGGAAGGACAGAAGAAAAATCTACACAAGCGGCATAAGCCAATTCGGGTTGGTTGAGATTTCAAGAAGAAAAAGTAATCAGGATATATTTGATATTATGTTCGAAAAATGTGAAAATTGTTTAAATAATGGCTTGGTAAAATCAACCGCACTAATATGTTCGGAGATATATGAAAAAATATTGTACAAATACGGGAAAGATAAGAAACTTATGTTATATGCTACGCCTGTGATTATTGAATATATGAAGAAAATGGCTTTAGACTTGAATAATGTAAAATATAAAGAAACCGATAGCTGTAAAGCTGAGGATTATACCTTGGAGGTGATAAAATGATTGAAAGATATACAAAAAAAGAGATGGGCGAAATTTGGGAAAAAGAGGCTAAATTTAAAAGATGGCTTAAGGTTGAGATAGCTGTTGTAAGAGGGTGGGAAGATGTAGGGGTTGCTCCAAAGGGTACCGCTGATAAAATTGAAGAAAAAGCGAGGTTCAGCATAAAGAGAATTGATGAAATAGAAAAAGTTACAAGGCACGATGTTGTTGCATTTTTGGAGGCGGTAAAGGAAAATTTAGGAGATGAGGGTGATTATCTTCATTTTGGAATAACATCTTCCGATACCATAGATACCGCTATGGCGCTTGCTTTTTGTGATGCCGCCGATATTATCATAAGGGATATAGAAGTATTATTGGAAACAACGAAAAGAAAAGCTTACGAGTTTAAGGAAACACTTATGATAGGCCGTTCTCACGGAATACACGGAGAACCTATAAGCTTCGGATTTGTTTTTGCTATCTGGTATGAGGAATTGAAAAGAAATTTAAAAAGAATGCAGGATGCTAAGGAAAATATTGCTTACGGTAAGATTTCAGGTTCTATGGGAACTTTTGCAAATGTGCCGCCTGAGGTTGAAGAAAAAGCCTGCGAGAGTTTAGGGTTAAAATATGCAAATATATCAAGTCAGATAATTCAAAGAGACAGATATGCTCAATATATGACAACGCTTGCAGTAATAGCATCAACTGTTGATAAGATAGCCACGCAGATAAGACACTATCAAAGAACCGAAGTAAGAGAAGCCGAAGAATTTTTTCATAAGGGGCAAAAAGGCTCATCTTCTATGCCACACAAAAGAAATCCCGTGTTGAGCGAAAATATATGCGGTTTGGCTCGTCTTGTAAGGGGTAATGCCCTTGTGGCGATGGAGAATGTTGCACTTTGGCATGAAAGAGATATAAGTCATTCTTCAAATGAAAGAATTATAGTGCCTGATTCAAATATAGCTGTTGATTTTATGTTACAAAGACTTAATAATATACTTGATAATCTTACGGTCTATAAAGAAAATATGCTTAAAAATCTTAATCTCACAAATGGTGTAATATATTCTCAAAGGGTTATGCTCGCACTTGTTGAGAAGGGCGCAGATAAAAAGGAGGCTTATGAGGCTGTTCAAAAAAATGCTATGGATGCGTGGGAAAACGATAAAAGTTTTGAAGAGCTGATTTTGAAAGATGAATTTGTTAAAAATCTAATGCATAGGAGTGAAATAAAAGAGTGTTTCGACCCTAAATATTACATAAGAAATGTTGATAAAATATTTAAAAGAATTTTTGACTAATAATTATTTTTATAGTAATATGACCATTAACTTATTAGCGCAGAGGAAGAGTCGTGTTTAAGATTGTGGATAACCTGAAAGAATTTATTATAATTTTTGATAGAGAAGGTATAGTGCATTACATAAACAGGTCTGCCAAAGATAAATTTAAACTTCTCAAAGGTGATAATATAAAGGAAATATTTAAAAAGGATGAAAGGGATATATTTTTTAGGAATTTAGTATATATTGTCTATAAACATAAGCAGTATGGTAATTTTATGAGGTTTATAGACAAAGAAGGAAGCATTATTTTTTCATATTTGAATGCATTTTTATATGATGACAAGGTAGCTTTTGAGATATTTGATTTAACGGAAACTGAAAATAGGTCGGTAAGTATAGATTCTCCTCAATATATGAAAATTTTAAAATATATGTCGCAGGGCATTGCTCACACAATTAGAAATCCTATAATGTCGGCTGGCGGTATATTGAATATCATACAGAAAAAAATACCGAAGGAGCATGTTGGTGAGATAGAACCCTATATGCAGATTGTTCAGAAAAATCTATATAAAATTTTGAATATTATCGGAGAAATAGAGACTGTAAGCAATAGTGAATCTGTAAATCTTAAAAAAATAGCCGTAAAAAAAGAGATTGAGGGAATATTTGAAGGTTATGCAAAAAAGATGAGTGATATAAATTTCCGTGTAGAAGGTTTGGACGATGTTTTTATCTATATTGATAAAGCTCATTTTTATTTTATGATAAACGAAATAATAAGAAACTCATTAGATGCGTTGGAAAATAAAGAAAATGGATTGATTAGTGCAAATATTGGTAAGAGCGGTTCCAATGCAGTTTCGATAAAGATTGCGGATAATGGTGTAGGTATGAAAGATGAAGATGCATCCCTTGCTTTGATACCTTTTTATTCTACAAAGCCGAGCAATATAGGGATAGGTCTTTCTCTTGTTAAGTTTCTTTTGGACGGGTATGAGGGAGATATGATTCTCAATGCGAAAGAAGACGGTATGGAGGTTATCCTTACCCTTCCTTACGAGAAGCGTTCAAGTATAAGAAGAGAGTATTTGGAAAGTGTACAAAAATAGAAAACTGACAAAAAAGATTATAGTTTACACCACATCTTTGGTTTTGATAGTAGTTATGCTCTTTAGTATAATATCCATTACGACTCTTTTAACATTTAAAAGCCAGAGTGTAAAAGATGCAAAAGATACATTGAGGCATAATCTAAACAAAAATTTACAGTCTGAGGTGCTTTTTTATGCTAAAATTATCAAAAGAGATATGGATTCAAGAAAGAATACACTGTTTACGCTGGGAAAGTTCCTTGAAACGAAATTTGATTCGATTTCTGAAGGTGGTTATGCGTCTGCATTACAAAGTTCATATGATATGGTAAATGAAAGCTTTGGGTTAAGGAGTTTATCTATCATTGACGGTAATTTTAATAAATTGTGTCAATATCCGCAGGAAACAGATGTGTCTAACCTTGTTCGTATAATTAAATCACAGAAAAAAAGGATATTGATGTCAACAAAAAGGATACAATATATAGATTTTCATATTAATAAAGACAAGAGTGTTTCTTATTCATATATATACTCTTTTAAAGATAAAGATGGCAATTTGCTGTTTTTAATTTTTGATTTTCAGCCCTATTCCATATATTCACTGGCTAAAACGGCGCAGGTTAAACCTTACTCTCAAAAATATTTGTGGATTATAAATAAAAACGGTGTGCTAATTTTTGACCCTCCTACAGCAAAACACCCCCTTATTACGCTTAGTGATAATGTTGATTTAAAAAATAAGCAAAATGGAGAGGTGCTTAGCGAAATAGTTAAAAATGATATTTTAAAAGGCAAATCGGGTACTTCAAGGTATATATTTCGCAATGTAGATAAATTCGTAGGATACACATATATTAAAGAATTGGGATGGGGTTTGGGATTAACACTGCCAACAAAAGAATTCTATGCACCGATTCTAAATCTTAGTACAAGCATAGATAAAAAAACAATATATGCTATCTCGGTATTGAGCATCTTGAGTGCTTTTATAATTATAGCTACTGCTGTAACATCTATGTTTGTTTCGAAAAAAATAACAACACCTATAGTTAATGCAGTGGAAACTATTAATGCAATTTTGGAGGGCGATGTATCAAAGAGGTTGCCTGAGGGTAGTGGAGATGAGTTGGATGAAATGGCACAATCGATTAACAAATTAATGGATTTTTTTGCAAAATTATTATCTGATATGAAAAATAAATAGGAGGTATCTATGTCCGAAGATATGGAAGATATGGGTGAAATTATTCAAGATTTTCTATTAGAAGCTGATGAGTTATTGGAGGAGTTAGATGAGGATTTAGTGACTTTGGAAAATTCCAAAGATGATTCTGATCTTTTGAATAAGATATTCAGAGCTTTTCATACCATAAAAGGCTCGTCAAGTTTTCTTGGTTTTGAAAAATTAACGGAATTAACCCATAAACTTGAAGATATTTTAAATAAACTTAGAAAATTTGAAATTACACTGAATAGCGATATGATGGATGCCATACTAAGTGGTATAGATAAATTAAAGGAGATAATAGAGCTTATAAAAAGTGGCTCAGATCCTGAAAGTGTCGATATAGAAGATAATATTAAAGCACTGATGCCTTTCTTGGATTCCAATGCTGCTACGGAAGCCGAGAACGGTACGGATAAAAATACAAAAGAGGATTCGAATGAAATTGATTTCGATGAGATGATTAAGGAGCAGGAAGAAGAGATAAAGGAAGAAGAGATAAAGGAAGAAGAATCAGCAATGGAGCAGGAACAACAGACGGAAGTTGAAGTAGGAGAGAATCAGGATACATCTAATACAGAGTCTAAAAAAGGCAAAGATAGTGATATAGAAGATGAAATAGCAAGATTGCTTCAGCAGAGAATGGAAGAGGACAGAAAGAGGCGTCAAGAAAGAAAAAAACAAAATGAGCAAAAAAAGAGCGAAGTTGTTAAATCAAAAGCGACTGGTAGCAATGCGAAAAAGGCAAAGGTTATGCCTGAGCAGACAATTAGAGTTGATGTGAATAGGCTTGATGATTTAATGAACCTTGTAGGTGAACTTGTACTTGGTAAAAATAGATTGACAAGCGTAGCTCAAAAAGTTGAAGATAAGTTTCAGAATGATGATGTTGTTGAAGAGTTATTAAGTGTTTCAGGGCAGATAATGCTTGTAACAACCGATTTGCAGATGGGCGTAATGAAGACTCGAATGGTTCAGGTTGGAAAAGTGTTTAATAAATTCCCGAGGGTTGTCAGAGATCTATCAAGAGAGGTGGATAAAGACATAGAGCTTGTCATAGAAGGTGCAGAGACGGAGCTTGACAAGAGTGTTGTGGAAGAAATTAATGACCCTCTTGTACATTTAATAAGAAATGCTGTTGATCACGGAATAGAAACAAGGGAAGAGAGAAGCCATACAGGAAAGCCGCCAAAGGGCAAAATTGTTCTTTCCGCTTATCATGAAGGAAATTATATAATTATAAGCGTTAAAGATGACGGTAGGGGTATGGACCCTGAAATATTAAAGAATAAAGCTATAGAAAAAGGACTTATAACGGAAACGGAAGCACGACAGATGAGTAACGAAGAGGCCTATGGATTGATATTTAAACCGGGTTTTTCAACCGCCAAATCCGTAAGTAACATCTCAGGTCGTGGCGTTGGTATGGATGTTGTTAAGACAAACATAGAAAAATTAAACGGAACTATAGAGATTAAATCCGAGCTTGGCAAAGGGAGTGCGGTTACGCTTAAGATACCTTTAACTCTTGCAATTATACAGGCGTTACTTGTTAAAATTGCCAAGGAGTATTTTGCTATACCCTTAGTGAGTGTTGTTGAAACCGTTAGGATTACAAAAGCAGAAATCAAAAAAGTTGAAAATAGAGATGTGTTGAAGCTAAGAGGCAATATTATACCTTTGGTTTATCTTGGAGATACACTTGGCATAGGTAAAAATAAAAAGATGATTGATGGAAAAGAGATATATGTTGTTGTTGTTTCCGTTGCAGAAAAAAAGATAGGAATAGTAGTTGATAAATTGATTGGTAGAGAAGAGATAGTTATAAAATCTCTTGGAAACTATCTGCCCAATATTAGATCGATATCCGGTGCAACCATCAGGGGAGACGGTTCGGTTACCTTAATCCTTGATGTGCCTTCCGTGGTAGAAGAAGCGTCTAAGGTTAAAAGCAATATAAGTGACCATTTAATAGATAATGCTCTTGAGAAAAAGGAAAAGCCTTCCTGTCTTGTTGTGAGTCCCGATAAATCAGTAAGAAATTCTATTAAAACTCGTATGATTAGTGAGGGATTTGATGTTTTTGAATCACATAACAGCAAAGAGGCGCTTGATATATCGTCTGAGGAAATTTTTGATATAATTTTTGCAGATTTAGAGATGCCTATAAGCGGTGGATATGAGTTTACAAAGCTATTAAGAGACTTTGCAGCTTACAGAAATACTATGATAGTCGGAATTTCAAAAGATGGGACTTTTGATAAAGAAAAAATGCAAGAATCAAGGATGAGCGATGTTGTGTTTACACCTATTGAAGAGAAGGATATTAATAGAATACTTGAAATTGTTTCAAAAAAAATTAAAGTAGCTTAGCAAGGACGGTACTAACTATGGATAAAAAAGAAGTGGATCTTTTTGACAAAAGTTTGTCTTTAGAGAGTGAGCATGAAGAGGAGATTGTTAATTCAAGAGATAAGTCAAATGCTCTTATTTTAAAGGATGATTACTTTCAGGTTGTAGGGTTTATTTTGCAGGATGAACTATTTGGACTCGACATACTGGATGTTGAAGAAATTATAAAACCTGTAGATTTTACACATGTGCCCAATACTAAAAAATTCGTTCTTGGTGTTGTTAACCTAAGAGGAAAAATAATACCTATTGTTGATTTAAGGCTGAGGTTCGAATTTGACAAAAAAGAGATAGACTCAGAAACAAGGATTATTATAGTGTCAATGAATGAATACAATGTGGGATTTATGGTGGATAAAATTGAGAAGGTTTATTATGTTGATAAAAAGGGTGTAGAGCCGACTCCTCCGAATATACCTCCGACTATAGAAAAATATGTTAAAGGTGTTGGAAAACTTGATGATAATATTGTTACACTTTTGAATGTTACTGAGCTTCTAAAAGAAAATGGCGGATTAAATTAAAAGGGGTAAATTTATGGAAGATAAAATTGATATATTGCAAGTTGGCACAAATCAGATGGAGCTTGTTGATTTTAGAATGTACGAGCAGAAACCTGATGGAAGTATTTATGAAGGGATATATGGAATTAATATAGCTAAGGTTAAGGAAATCATAAAGTATCCTAATGTTATCAAAATACCGTCTAAAGAATCGCTTCTTGACGGTATATACAACTTAAGAGGAGAAGTTGTGCCTATTGTAAGTTTGGCAAAGTGGTTAAATATAAAAGAGCCGGAGGGCATAACTTCAAAAAAAATCATCATAACAATCTTTAATAATATAACAGTTGGATTTATTGTGCACGACGCAAAAAGAATAAGGCGAGTGTCTTGGAGATTTGTTAAGCCACCAAGTGAGGTGTTGGTGCATCAGTATGGAAATAAGATAGTGGGTACCATTAATCTTGACGAAGAGCATGTTATGCTCATACTTGACTTCGAGAGTATATGCGAAGAACTTGGTATTTTTTCCGAAGAAAATATAAAGAGTATGCAGGATGTTGCTATTATGGAGAGTAAGAATAAATCAAGAAAGGTAAAAATCCTTATAGCTGACGATTCCTCTACGGCAAGGAAGATTATAAAAACAGCTATCACTCCTCTTGCTGAAGAAATAATAGAGACAAAAGACGGACAGGAAGCGTGGGATATGCTGAATAAATTATATAAAGATAACCAAAACAGCCTTGACGGTGTGGTTGATATAATTATTACAGATGTTGAAATGCCTAATATGGATGGCTATAGATTTACTAAATTGGTTAAGGAAGATGAAAGATTTAGAAATATCCCTGTAATTATGAATACATCATTGTCAGGAAATGCAAATATACAAAAAGCAAAAGATATAGGGGTAGATGATTTTTGTACTAAGTTTATTGCTGAAGAGTTTACAAAAACAATCGCAAAATATATGTAAATAACGGGGGATGTATGGCTAAGCTTAATGTTGAATGGATTAATCCGTTTATAGAAGCCACAGAAGAGATAATAGATACGGTGGCGATGATACAGGTGAAAAGGGGCAATCTTGCACTCAAAAAAGACAGCACTGTTGCGTATGATGTGAGTGGTATAATAGGTATAACAGGTGAAGCTACAGGCTCAATAGCTCTTTCTTTTCCCAAAAAGAGTGCACTTGCCGTAGTAAGTAATTTTACGGGTGAGGATGTGATTGGTATTGACAATGACACAACAGATGCAATAGGTGAATTAACCAATATGATTGCAGGAAGAGCTAAAAAAATATTTTCAGAGAAGAACATTAAATTAAAAATCTCGGTTCCAAATGTTGTTGTAGGTAAAAACCACTCAATTTCGACACCAAAAAATGCTCCGAGCATTGTAATACCGTTTGAATCGGATGCAGGTGAATTTGCAATTCAGGTATCTTTAATGCCGAGTGATAAGGGTAAGGAGTAGAATAGAAATGGCTCAAAATGACATTGATGCTTTAATTGCAGGATTCCAAAATAGTGATTTGGACGATATAGATGATGCTATAAAGACATTTGAGAAAAAAGAGAGCGATGATAAACCTTACGATAAAGAGCCTGATATACAGAGTAATAAAACGGAGCCTGAAAGTAACAACTTATACTCAAAAGACAAAAAAGTTGTAGATAAGCTTGATGAAATAAATAGGGAAAGCGAGGAAAAGGTTAATTACCTTTTTGAAAAACTTGAGGCTGTAGGTCAGGAAATTGAACATATAAATAAATCAATCAATCAAGTCAAGCCATATATAAATAAGCATAAAGAATTTATGGATTTTTTTGTAGAAAAATTTCCAAAAACGGTTGTAAAAAACAACTACGATTATTTTAAAAACATAATAAATATAGTTAATGATATGGAAAAGAGTGTTTCAAATATTGAAAACAATATTTTTGATTCTATGGATATTTTGCAATTCCAGGATATTACGAGACAAAAAATAGAAAAAGTGATTAGCGTTATTAAAACTCTGCATGATTATCTTGACGAATGGTTTACATCTTCGTCCATTGAGGATATACCGAGAGCGAGAGTTGCAAATACAATAGTGGACGAAAAAGACAAAGATGAAGTTGACAAATCTGTCGATGAAATAATAGAACAAATGAAGAGAGAGGGAGAGATGAAATGAAAATAATTACGGTTGACGATTCTTCAACTATGAGAAGAATTATAAAAAATACGCTTAAAAGAATAGGTTACGGAAGCGATGTGCTTGAAGCTGGAGACGGCAAGGAAGCGCTGGAGGTTTTATCTAATAATTCGGTTGATTTGATTATAACGGATTGGAATATGCCCGTTATGGACGGATTAGCATTTGTTAAGAGTATAAGGTCAGACAGTAAATATGATGATGTTCCTATAATTATGGTAACAACAGAAGCGGCAAAAGAGGATATTATTACAGCCCTAAAAGCCGGAGTAAATAACTATGTTGTAAAACCTTTTACGCCGGATGTATTAAAAGACAAAATAGATACGGTTCTTGGGAAAAAGGACTAATTGATAGAATTAAAATCTATTGATAAGGTGTATAAAAAGGGCGGTTTTTTCTCAAGACAAGAATTCAGGGTGTTAAAAGATGTTAGTATTAAAATTAATGATGGCGAACATATAGGGATTGTAGGTTCATCCGGAGCGGGGAAAACCACACTTGCAAAGGTGCTTAGCTTCTTAGAGCCATATTCTAACGGTTCTATTTATGTTGATTCGGTAAGAGTAAATAAAAAAAATATAATAAAATATAGAAGCCGTGTGGGTATGGTTTTCCAGGACCCCTTAACATCTTTGGACCCGAGAATGAAAATAATATCCACACTTAAAGAGGCTCTGAAGGAAAAGGATATTGATGCGATATACAAATACTGTGATATAGTAAATATTAAACAGAGTCTTCTTGCGCGATATCCAAAGGAGTTGAGCGGTGGAGAGCAACAGAGGGTTGCAATAGCAAGAGCATTAATATCCAATCCTCAATATATTATTTTTGATGAAGCCACAAGTGCACTTGATGTATCTACTCAGTCAAAAATATTGAATCTTATATGCGATATTAACAAAGATAAAGCATATTCCTATATTTTTATTACACACGATTTAAAGCTTGCCTCTTTTATATCTGATAGAATTTATGTTATTTACGGTGGATATATTGTAGAGGAAACGAAAAATATACACAAAGAACAGCTACATCCATATACTAAAATGCTCGTAAATAATGAAGAAATAGTTCAATTAGATGATAACAAAAATAAAAACGGCTGTGTCTTTTACAATTTTTGTAAACAGAGGAAAAAAATATGCAAAACGGCTATGCCATACATAAAAAGAATCTCTTATGCGGAATCCGTAAGGTGTTTTTTGTATGATTGATATACTATCTCTAACAAAAGATGAGCTAAGGGGTATCTTGGAAGAAAGGGGTTTTAAAAAGTATAGGTATAAACAGATATTCTCATTTTTGCATAAACATCTAATCGATGATTTTGATGAGATTACGGTTATAAAAAAATCTGTCAGGGAAGAATTGAAGGGTATATTTTGCATAAAGGACAGTAAAAATGTGCAGGAAGAATTGTCTAATGACAACGCCGTTAAATACCTTTTTGAATTTGATGATTCTGTCTCTATAGAAAGTGTTTTGATACCGATGAAAGATGATAAAAGCAGGTTTACTATATGCGTATCGACACAGGCAGGTTGCAAAATGGGGTGTCTATTTTGTGCAACAGGTAAAATGGGATTTAAGAGAAACTTGACGGCATCGGAAATAATATTTCAGATAAGATATATAGTCAAAAAACATCACCTTGAAAATATAAATGTTGTTTATATGGGAATGGGTGAGCCACTCGATAATTACGAAAATGTAATAAAATCTATTAAAATTTTGTCAGATGAGGATGGTCTTAATATATCAAAAAGGAAAATTACACTATCTACCTGTGGCATTGTGCCCTCGATAGAAAGATTAAAACAGGATTTGCCGAACATTAATATTGCATTGTCTTTGCATAGCGCAATTAATAAAAAAAGAGATTTGCTTATGCCAATAAATAAAACCTATCCTTTGGATGCGGTTATGAGAAGTTTGAAGGGTTTTCCGCTTCCACACAGGAAAAGAATAACCTTTGAATATGTTATGATTAAAGGTGTAAATGATACTGAGGAAGATAAAAAGGCTTTACTTAAACTATTATCAACATACAAAAGCAAGCTAAATATAATACCGTTAAACAAACATCAGCTTATGGATGTTGACATAGAACCGTCGAGCAGTGAAAAAATAGAAGAGTTTTCAAGATATTTAAGAGAAAAAGGTGTGTTCGTTACGGTAAGAAAATCAAAGGGAAGCTCAATTAATGCGGCTTGCGGAATGCTCGCCACTTGTGGGAGATCTGCTTTTAAAACCTCTTAGCATAAATATGTGTAAGCGTAACGGCAAGTGCATCAGAGACATCAAATGGCTCATTCTTTAAATCAAGTTTTAGTGTTTTTTCAACTATAAACTTTACCTGTTCTTTTGTAGCCGCTCCATATCCGCATACCGATTGTTTAACCTCTCTCGGTGAATAGGGATATACTTTAATTCCATTTTCTTTTGCCGCTATAATCACGGAGGCTTTTATCTCGCTCAATATCATAGCGGATTTAATATTCACTGAGTAAAAAGGAGTTTCAATTGCCATCTCGTCAACTTTGTACTCCTTAATAATCTTTTTTATCTCCAAAAAAATTTTATATATTTTATCTTCCAAAGATAATTTCACACTTGGTTTTATTGAATTGTAGGATATTCTATTACTTTCCGAATCTATGATGCCGTAGCCTGTAATTTTACTACCCGGATCTACGCCGAGAACTAACATATTTTACAACTGTTTTAATATCTAAGACCCTTTTTGCGCCGACCAATCTTTTTACATAATAGTGTGTTAATCTTGATATTTTAATACCGCTTTTTCTCCCTGCCGCATGTATAAATCTGCCGTTTCCTATGTAGATTCCAACGTGGGTAACATGGGCGTAACTAAGCGTATGGAAAAATAGTAAATCCCCTACCTGAAGTCTGTTTAAGGGAACCTTAAAGCCTACTTTTTCATATTGACCCTCTGCCGTGCGCGGTAGGTTTACATGAAATTTTCTATATATTTTCTGTGTAAAGCCGGAACAATCTATGCCGTGAAGAAGACTGCTACCGCCAAATACATAAGGATTGCCGAGAAAGTTTTTAGCGTAATTTACAAGCTGAAGTCTTTTTTCTTTCAATAGAGAATATTCAAAATTGAGTTTGTCTATTTTAATCATTTTGCTGTTTGGTATAAAAATAACAGTTCCTATTCTTAAATTGTTACTGTTTAGATTATTTAATAATTTTATGGTATCTACTTTTACATTATACTTTTTCCCGATACTCCAAAGACTGTCTCCTTTTTTTATATGGTATGCTATGGAATAAACAAGATACTTAGGATGTATGTATAAATTCTCTTTTCTGCTTATCATTATCTTTTTTGTTAAATCTCTCGGAAGCATAACAATATCACCCGGCTTGATGTATTTGGATAATTTTGGGTTTAAAGACCTTATCGTTTTGAGTGATATGCCGAATTTATGAGATATGCTACAAAGTGTATCACCATGTTTTATTTTGTAGCATCCGTCTCCTATATGTCCCGGTTTAACACTTTTTTTGCAGGTAAGTTTTAATTTGGCAATTATTTTTTGCTTGCTTATTTTTCTTTCTTTAATTATGTTGTTTTTTTCTAAAACACTTTGACATTTATCTTTTACTTGAAAATGTGTAAAATTATCGGATTTTGCCTGTAAAGACGGTGTCTTAAACGGAGGTCGCAGAGATTTTATCTTTATATTATAAAATGCCGAATCTGTTTGAAAGTTGTATTTATTTATATCTTTATTCAATTTTGAAATATGGGGTTTTGTATTAAGCGAATAAATTTTTATTTTCTGTTTTGGTCTTATTCTCAGCCAATTTACATTGGGGTTCAACTTTTTTATTTTTTTGGCGTCTAAATGAAGTGTTTTTGCAATTTTGATTAATGAATCACCCTTTTTTACAATGTATTCGTTGTTTGCAGAGGCGCTATATGCAAAAAAAAGAAGGAATAGATAAACTGCAACAAAGCCTACAAAAATACGACGCATACCAATTTGTATTATAAAAGATGAACTTTTTCAAGTTTTTTATCATAAAATTGATTTTTCTATTTAACTTTTGTAAAATAAAGACATAGCTTGCCTTACGCATCTGTTTAGAGAAGGGGTGTCTTATGTATTCTATCGATGTTGTGATTAGTAAAAAGGAAAGATGGATTTTTAAAACTATGCTTTCTGAGAAGAAGTTAAAGTTTATGGAGTGGTTTGTAGAATTTGACATAGAGAACTCAATAATATCATTTGAAGTGGATGATATGGATAACTTTAAAGATATATTTAATTTCTTAAAAGCGAAATCGCCTACCTCAAGGCTAATTTTGCCAAATGGAAGCAATGTAAAACCTTCAAAAAAAGAGTTTCAAGATGTTGAAGATTTTTTATCTAAATTTTTATAACAGGAGCAACAATAATGTCAGTACAAAAACTTAAGACCAAAGATTTATCTTTCAGCTTTGATTTTGATTTAAAGAATATAGGAGCCAAAGATGATAAATTTATTTCCCAAGACAGAATAGAAAATGCATTAAAAAAACTTGTTGCTATGAGATCTTCCGACTATAACGCATATATATCGGGAAGTTTGAGTAAAAACGACAAGGAAATAGTAAAAAAAAGTATAGAAAAGTATGTTGAGAACAAAAAAATAGAACTTTATGATTACTGTTTTGTTAATAATTTTGAGACACCGAAGATGCCAAAAGTTATAAAACTCAAGCAGGGTGACGGTAAGATTTTTGCAAAAGAAATGGACAAATTGGTCGCATACTTAACAAAAAATGTTCCGAGTATTTTTGAAAGCAAGGAGTATGAAAGTAGAATTCAGGCAGTTATTAAATATTATGACGAACAGCACAAAAAGATATACGATGATATGCAAACAAAGGCGAATGAGCTTGATTTTGTTGTAAAAATGTCACCCGCCGGCATAACCATAAATCCCGTCGTTTCAGGAAGGGTAATCGGAGAGATGGAATTTGTAAATTTATCGAAGGAGATAAAGGATGAGATAGAAACGAAAAGAAAGAAACTTGAAGACGATATAAATAATTTTTTAAGAAAAAGTAGAGATATAGAAAAGGAAAAGCAGAAAAAGATAAAGAAAATCAACGATGAAATGGGTATTTTTGTTGTAGGTCATAAGATAGATGAAATAAAAGAACTGTTTAAATATTCCAAAGATATAGAGCAATATCTCGAAGAGGTGGAGGAGTACACACTTAATAATATATTTATATTTTTACCTCATAAAGAAAGCGGTATGCAGTTTATGCCTGTTCAAAACAAATACACCGAATATAAAGTTAATCTTTTTGTCGATAACGAGCAGAATAAAAAGATACCCGTTATATACGAGGAAAATCCCACATTTTATAATATTTTTGGAAAATTGGAAAAGCAGGCATATTTTGGTTCTTTTGTCACAAATTTTACAAATATAAGTGCAGGGAGCATACACAAGGCAAACGGGGGATATTTGATTCTTGACGCCGCTTATGTTCTAAGCAACCCCGGTGTATGGGAAACTCTCAAAAAAACACTCTTTTCCAAAAAAAGCACAATAGAGGAGCTTGGGGAAAAATATGGTATGATTGCCTATGAAACTCTAAAGCCTGAACCCATTGAACTCGATATAAATATTGTCCTTATAGGTTCTGAATATTTATATCAGCTTCTTTATGATTACGATAAAGATTTCTCAAAATTATTCAAATTAAAAACAAACTTTAATTATATCATAGATCGAGACAAAAACAGTATCAATCAGTACATATCAAAAATACTCTCTTTTTGCGAGGAGAACAAACTTGCAAAACCTGATAAAAGCGGATTTGATGCTCTGTTGAAATATTCCTGCAGATTAAGTGGAGATAGGAAGAAAATGTGGGCATATTTTGATGATGTTACGGATATTGTCAGAGAATCTCAAACCGATTCAGATAAAGAGGAGATAGATTACGAAGATATACAAAAAGCAATATATGAAAAACGCTTTTTAAAAGATTTATGGAAAGAAAAAATCTATGAGATGGTGGAAGACGGGACTATTATTATAGATTTAAAGGGCGAAAAAATAGGGCAAATTAACGGGCTTTCCGTTGTGGATTACGGGGATTATGCATTCGGAAGGGTTAATAAAATTGCAGCTAAAACATTTGCAGGTAAAGATGGCGTGATAAATATAGAAAGAGAGGCAAAACTATCCGGTAAAATATTTGATAAAGCCTCGCATATAATTGCAGGATTTATAGGTAACAGATACGGTTTAGACAAACTTTTGAATTTTAGCGCAACTATTTCGTTTGAACAGTCGTACTCTTACATTGAGGGAGATAGTGCCTCAATTGCTGAAACACTTGCTCTGCTTTCTTCTTTTGCAGAAATTGGATTGAAGCAGAATATAGCTGTAACAGGCTCTATGAATCAAGACGGTATAATTCAGCCGATTGGCGGTGTAAATGAAAAAATAGAGGGTTTTTATGAGATATGCAAACTAACCGGAAATTTAAAGGGTAGCGGTGTTGCAATACCAAAGTTGAATGTAAAAAATCTTATACTATCTGACGAAATTATAGAATCTGTCGGAAAAAAAGAGTTTAATATTTATACGCTTGAAACAATTGATGATGCAATTCAACTTTTTACATCGAAAAAAGCTGGTAAAAAGGTAGGAAGGAATTTTGAAAAAGGCTCATTTAACTATTTTGTAAATAAAAAACTAAAAAGAATGTCAAATATTTTTGTGAAGGATTAGGGCTATTAGCAGAATAATATCAATTTACGGTTGCGGATATTAGATTAGAGATAAATTTAATCTTAAAAAAAAGGAGGATGACAGCTCATTCTTATAGATATGCTATCTGTTAATGGTAGATATTTGTAGGCGTGAAGTGTTAATGTAAAAATGATAAGATTTCTTGATGCCGGAGAATCTCACGGCGAAGCACTTGTTGCAGTAATTGAAGGTTTACCTGCAAATTTAAAAATAGATGTGGATTATATTAATAAAAATTTGCTTTTAAGACAATCCGGTTACGGTAGGGGGCAGAGGCAAAAAATAGAAAAGGATAGGATTAAGATTGTAAGCGGGGTCAGATTTGGAAAAACAATCGGCTCGCCTGTCGCCATAATGATACAAAACCGTGATTTTGAGAATTGGCTTCACATTATGTCGCCTTTTGCTGAGTATACAGATGAAAAAGCGGTTACCTCTCCAAGACCGGGTCATGCCGATTTAACAGGATATATAAAATATGACAGAAGTGATATAAGGGACGTTTTGGAACGCTCAAGTGCAAGAGAAACTGCCGTAAGAGTGGCAGTGGGTTCTTTCTGCGAGCTTCTTTTAAAAGAGATAGGAGTTGATTTATTATCCTTTGTTCGTTCAATAGGTTCGGTTTATTCTCAAGAAATTGACATCAATGACAATGATATTATTACGAAAATAGAAAGTTCGCCTGTTTTTTGTCCTGATACCAAGTCAACCGATTTAATGATAGCAGAGATTGAGGAGGCAAAAAAATCCAAAGACAGCATAGGCGGAAGTGTAGAGGTTGTTGTTCGAGGTGTTGATACGGGTTTGGGAAGCTACTCTCAATGGGATAGAAAACTTGATGCAAAAATTGCATTTGGTTTAATGAGTATTCAGGCTGTAAAAGCGGTTGAGGTAGGCGACGGATTTGAAAATTCAAAAAAATTAGGTTCTTTGGTTCAAGATGAAATTGTTTATGATAACGGATACAAAAGAAAAACAAATAGGGCAGGTGGCATTGAAGGTGGGATGTCAAACGGAGAAAATATTGTGGTAAGGGCATTTATGAAACCTATACCTACCATTGTGAAAGGAATGGACTCTGTTGATGTGAAAACTAAGCAATACAAAAAATCAGACTTTGAAAGAAGCGATGTGTGTGCAGTGCCCGCTTTGAGTGTAGTTGCAAAATCTGTAGTTGCATTTGATATTGCCAATGCATATATTGAAAAATTTGGTGCAGACACAATAGATGAGTTAAAAACGAGTGTTGAACTGCATAGGGATTTTGTAAAACAGAAATGAATATAATTCTTGTGGGATTTATGGCATCAGGAAAATCAACGGTTGGTAAAATTTTATCTAAAAAACACAATTTGAAATTTGTCGATACGGATTCATTGATAGAAAGGAAATTTAATAAGAGAATCAAAGATATTTTTAAGGAAAATGGTGAAAATTTTTTTAGATGTGCAGAGCATAATATAATTTCAAGCGATTTGAAATATTGCACGGACTGCATAATATCAACAGGCGGGGGTATGCCCTGTTTTTACAATAATATGGATTGTCTTAAGAAGATAGGATGGGTGGTTTATCTAAAATGTGATTTTGAAACCATAAAACAAAGAGTAAAAAGAGGCACTCGACCTCTTTTTGAAAATGAAGGTGCAGCGTATAATCTTTTTGTGCAAAGATTAAAATGCTATGAGAAATCTCATTTTGAAATTGATGCTTCTAAGGATTTAAGCAAGGTGGTTTTAGAGATAGAGCGGATAATGAAATCATAAAAAATTTTAATTAAGGAGAGGTCGTCAAATCGTTATTGTTGCGCAGTGATTTTAATATGTTAAAAACTGAGTTTATTGACTGTAAGCCTATTTTTGCGTATAGTATCTTGTCTTTTCTATCCAAGAAAGATGTTTTTGGTGTTTAAAATTGATTTTAAAGGTTTGAGTTGTAAAAATATTTATTAAGGTGAAGTGACATAGAAAAATCTATAAAAATCAGTGATTTTCTTTTGGTTATATCGGTTCTTGTTATATTTGCCGTTTTGGTAATACCCCTTCCGGGATTTTTTTTAGACTTTCTCGTGTCCTTATCGTTCACTATGTCGCTTTTGATATTTTTTGTGAGTATGTATGTAAAAAAGCCACTTGATTTTTCAACTTTTCCCTCACTTTTGCTTGCCGTGACTCTTTTTAGGCTTTCTTTAAATATTGCTACAACAAGGGCTATTCTTTTGAGGGGAAACGAGTCTATAGATGCGGCAGGTTCAATGATTAAAACATTTGGATATTTTGTTGTCGGTGGTAACTATGTAGTTGGTCTCGTTGTTTTTGCAATACTTGTAATTATAAATTTTATAGTCATTACAAAGGGTGCAGGTAGAGTTGCCGAAGTTGCGGCAAGGTTCACCCTTGATGCAATGCCCGGAAAGCAGATGAGCATTGATGCCGATTTAAATGCCGGAATTATTGATGAGAATGAAGCAAGAAAAAGAAGGGAAGATATATCTCATCAGGCAGATTTTTATGGAGCTATGGACGGTGCAAGTAAATTTGTTCGAGGTGATGCTATAGCCGGACTTCTCATAACTGTTATAAATATTGTAGGTGGAATAGTTATAGGTGTTCTACAGCATAATATGAGCTTAGCAGATGCAGCCTCAAGATACACGGTGCTTACAATTGGTGACGGACTTGTGGGTCAACTTCCCGCTTTGACAGTTTCAACGGCTGCAGGTATAATAATTACAAGAAGCTCTGATGCTGCGGATTTATCAGGAAGAATTATAAATGAAATAGTTAAGCAGTATCAGGTTTTGTATATTTCTTCCATTGTTCTTGTTATTATGTCTTTTATCCCGGGAATGCCTACACTACACCTTATGATTTTGGCTTTGATTTTGTCATCTATTGCCTACAGTATATCTTCGAAAAATAAGAAACAAATTGAAGAGGAAAAAGAGATTGAAGAAAAGGAACAAGAAATAGAGGCTGGAGCTCAAGATGATATTACAATTGAGGATATAGAAGAATCAATAAAAATTGATATGCTTGAGCTCAAGATAGGATATGGTCTGATTGGGCTTGTTGACGAAAAGAGCGGAGGCGATTTACTTAAGCGGATAAAAATTATGCGCAAACAGATAGCTATGGAATTTGGTGTTATTATGCCTTCCATAAGAATTAGGGATGATTTGAACTTAGATAGAAATGAATATATTTTCCTAATTAAAGGTGTTGAAATAGCAAGTTACAAGGTTTATACAAACAAGTTTCTTGCTATGAAGCCCGGTATGAACAATGAATTAAACGGCATAGAAACAAAAGAACCCGCTTTCGGACTTCCTGCTGTCTGGATAGAATCTAACGATAAAAATAATGCTATCATAAAAGGATATACTATTGTTGACCCTGCTACCGTTATAATTACTCACATAACCGAGCTTATCAAAACCCACATAGACGAGATATTTACAAGAGAGGATGCAAGCAAGCTTATTGAGTCTTTGAAAGCTGATTATCCTAAAATTGTTGAAGACTTAATGAAAAACTTATCACTTGGCAATGTTCATAGAATATTAAAGAATCTACTTTACGAAAAGGTGCCGATAAGGGATATGATTACGATAGCGGAGACCTTGTCGGATTATGCGCCCTATGTAAAAGATATTGATACTTTGACCGAATATGTTAGAATATCGCTTGCATATCACATAAGCAGCAGGTATAAAAATGAAAACGGCGTTGTTAATGTTATTACTCTTGGAGGTAATGTGGAGGGCATACTTTCTGCTAACATAAAGGAACAAAACGGCACAAGTTATCTTGATTTACCGCCGAATATTTCAGAGCAGCTTTTGAATAAAGTTCAAGAGGTGGTTGCTAAGGTAACGGAATCCGGTATAGAGCCTGTTATTTTAACATCACCAAAATCAAGACGACATTTTAAGATTTTTATAGACAGGTTTTTGCCAAAGGTTCCTGTAATTTCCTATTCTGAAATTGCTGAGGGGATAGAAGTTAGAAGTGTTGGTAGTATAGAACTATGATTGTAAAAACGTATAGAGCTAAAGATATGCGTGAAGCCTTGGATAAAATAAAAAAAGATTTAGGCGTCAATGCCGTTATTTTATCATCAAGAAAGGTGAAAACGGGCTCATTCTTTTCATTTTTTAGAAAGGAAGTCTTGGAAGTTACGGCTGCTCTTGACGAAAAACAGAATGATTATGTCGATACAACATTTAAAACTACTGCAAGGCGATATAAAACTAAATCGACAGAACAAAGTATTGCAAAAAAAAGTTCATTTAAATCTTCCGATATAGAAGATAGGATTAAAAAACTTGAAAAGATGATTGTAGAAAATAAGGATAACAGCATAGAAAAGGTCGTAGATGATATAAAATACGATTTAAATGATTTAAAAAACTCGTTGCGTTTTGTTGCTAAAAAATCGGATATTGATATCTCAAAGCTTCCGCTTGGTATGAGTCGCTATTTTCAATATATGTGCGATATTGGCATCAATAAAAAATATGCGTTTAAGATTTCGGTTGCATTGCATAGAAATCTCGATCAAAAACGAATATCAGATGAATCTTATGTAAAAGAATATCTATCTGTCGTTTTGTCTCAATTTTTTAAAACAAGCAAACCGGACAAAAAGCGCTTTGTTTTGGTTGGTCCGACAGGAGTTGGAAAAACTACCACAATTGCAAAACTTGCTGCCATACATAAACTGAAAATGAATAGGAGCGTAGGAATAATTACAACTGATACTTATAGAATCGGTGCTGTTGATCAGCTTTTAAGTTATGCAAAGATTATGGATATACCGGCTATCGTAAGCATAACAAGATCAGATTTTGAAGTAGCGCTGAAAGAATTTGAAAATATGGACAATGTTTTTATTGATACTGTGGGAAGAAGTCAAAACGATATTAAAAGGTTGGGCGAACTGTTTAGTATTTTTAAAAATTTTAACGATTTACACATTTCCTTGGTTCTTTCTATGAATACCAAAGAAAGTGATTGTTTTGATGTATATAACAGATTTTCAAATATACCCATAGATGATTTTATCTATACAAAGGTTGACGAAACAAGTACGCCAGGGACTATGCTGAATCTATCCGTAAAATTAAAAAAGCCTGTTTCGTATATTACATTTGGTCAGGATGTGCCGGATGATATTATGGTGGCTGAGTCATTAAAAATTTCTTCGTTAATTGTAAAAAAAGAGGTATAAAATGGCAGATCAGGCAGAAAAATTAAGAGATATGGTCGATAAGAAGAAAAAAGCAGATAAAACGCATAAGGTTATAGCCGTTACAAGCGGTAAGGGCGGTGTGGGTAAAACAAATATAGTTGTAAATATGGCGATGCTTTTAAGTGGCATAGGGAAAAAAGTTGTAGTTTTTGATGCGGATTTGGGTCTTGCAAATGTTGACATATTGTTGGGGATTAAGACCAAGTATTCGTTAATCGATGTCATAAAAAGTGGCAAGAAGATGAGCGAAATAATGATAAAGGTTAATGATAATCTAAGTATAATACCTGCTGGAAACGGCGTTGAGGATATTGCAAATATAAATGAGCCGAGTTTTAATAAAGTTAAAGACGAACTAAGAAGTGTTGTTAAAGATATAGATATTTTGCTTGTGGATACAGGAGCCGGAATATCCAGAAAGGTGACATTTTTTTTAAAAAGCTCAGAGGATATTATTGTTGTTGCAACGCCTGAGCCCACATCTATTGCCGATGCCTATGCTATGATAAAGATAATGTTTCTAAATTACAAAAAAGAAAATATTAAAATTTTTGTGAATATGGCAAAAAACGAGAATGAAGCCGTTTCTGTTTATGAAAATATCAATAAAATATGTAAAAATTTCTTAAAAAAAGAGTTTAAAAGCGCAGGATTTGCCTTGTATGATAAAAAATTGCCGCTTTGCGTGAGAGAGCAAAAAGCGATTTCAGAGATTGCGCCGGATGGGAAATTTTCAGTTTCTATGAAGAAAATGATAAATAATATTTTTAAAGAAAATGTAAAGATTTACGACAATCCGGTTAAAAGATTTTTCTCATCTATTTTTGGCGGATAGATATAAATAACAAGTATTGTCGGTACAAAACCGTTTAACATACAATAAAATTTAAGTTTTGTGTCTCTAAGTTATGCAAATGGTAACAGAAAAGATATGATTGTTGTCGATTTATAGTAAGAATTTAGGAAAAATTATCTTGACAGTCGGAAAAAGGAGTCAAAAATGTTTTTAGTCGCTTGGCTTACATTTAAAAATGTGTTTAAAGATAGGATAGCTTTGATTATATTGAGTATGGTGCTTTTGTATGTTTCCATTCCTGTTTTTAGTTCATTTTCTATGCGTCAGATTCAAGAAGTTTCGATTACAATGTCTTTGACGCTAAATTCATTTATACTTTTATTTCTTTCCATATTTGGCGCAACGGCAACGGTATGGCGTGATATAGAGAGAAAATTTGTATATACAATATTGTCCTATCCCATAAAAAGAAGTGATTATTTAATTGGAAGATTTTTGGGCTTTGCGCTTTTAATGTTTTTTGTTGCTACTGTTAATTTTATACTTTCTGTCATTTCCATACATCTTTGTGCAGGAATGTATAAGTCAAGACTTCCCATTATGTGGAACAGTATAGCGTTGTCGTTTGTTTTCTCCTATATGCAGTATATTCTGCTTATGGCTTTTGGCTTTTTGTTTGCGTCATTTTCAACATCATTTTTTATGCCGTTTTTTGCAACCATATCCGTATTTATAGCGGGTAATGCATCTCAGGGAATTTATGACTATATTCTACACTCATCAAAAGCACACTATTCTCTATTATCACAAACAGTAATAAAAATTATATACTATATAGTTCCTAACTTCTCATCTTTTGATTTAACAGCCTATGCGACATATGCACTCAAAATGAACTATAGTAATATAATATCAACTTTTATATATTTTGTTTTGTATTTTACCATTATAGTTAGCTTGACGAATATAATCTTCAGTAGGCGCAATTTAATATGAGATATGCATTGTTCTTAATTTCTCTAATTATTTTTATATTATTTGTTCCGCATTTTGAAAAAAGTATGCAAAACAGACCTGTGTATGCAAAATTGGGTTTTGTACCTCAGGGCAAATTTTACAAGGCGGTACTCGGCAATTTTAGGTGGTTTGAAGGTGAATATTACACATTCAAATCTATAATTTATTACGGCGGTAAAGTTAAAGATATAACATACAATCACGGCAGAAATGTTGAATACTACAATTTGTACAGAACAATTGAAACGGCTATCGTACTTAATCCCTACAATGAAGATGCATATTATTTTGCACAGGGGGCTTTTGTGTGGGGCGTAGGTCACGTAAAGGCGGTAAACGGACTGTTAAGATATGTTTATAAATATAGGCCGTGGGATTTTCAGATACCCTTCTTTTTGGGTTTTAACTACGCCTATTTTTTGCATAATTACAAAGAATCTGCAAAATATTTTAAGCAAGCTGCAGATTTGACGCATTCGCCACTTTTTACAAATCTTGCGGCAAGATATTTTTATAAAGGCGGTGAAGTAAAGTTGGGTATATCCTATCTTGAATATATGATTAAAAATACAGAAAACGAGTCGGTTAGAAATATTTATAAAATAAGGCTCAAGGCATTAATAGAGATTGAAAAGCTTTCAAAAGCCGTGTCAATATTTAAAGAGAAATATGGCAGGATACCCAAAAATTTAAATGAGCTTGTAATGAAAGGAATAATTGAAAGCATACCAAAAGACCCGTATGGCGGGGAATTTTATATAGACAAAAACGGCACAATAGAAACT
>Ga0256842_1000829_pt1 | contig 26729 bp, 24 predicted proteins | sample 4559240metaG_FD_185973 | JGI IMG/M metagenome (GOLD analysis project Ga0256842, IMG submission 185973) | Hydrothermal vent microbial communities from Guaymas Basin, Mexico - 4559-240 | ecosystem: Environmental > Aquatic > Marine > Hydrothermal vents | place: Mexico: Guaymas Basin | collected... | reverse complement strand
TAGTCTTGTAGTCTGCCAGTTCTTTTGCCGAAAAAAAGCAATAACCATCAGGCGCAATTAAATAAACATCGTCGTGTTTATATTCTTTCAAAAAGTGGAAAATATGATTCTTCACATAAGTAGTCAGAAATTCTTCCAAAGAGATGTCTAATTCTCCTCGTTCTTTTGAAGCGTAATATTGTTCAATGTACTCTTTAGTGATATCAGCCATCACTTCAAGTTCCCTAGAAAACCGATAAAAAAGTCGCTCAATATTCTCCTTTTTTAAATCTCTCACAGACACAAGGTGCTCATAGGCAGAATTCATTAATTGGTTTGATGCAAACCGAACATTTTGCCAAACAAGTATTAAAATCGGGATAATTGAAGTAACAAAGAAAAAGAATAATAATTTGTTACGCATCTTCATATTTTTAAAAAAAGACATACACACCTCCTCATCATTTTGGTTAAACCATAAAAAAATTTATCCCCCCCTTTATCTAAAACACACCCATTGCCTTTAAAAATGCCCCCAGAGCTCCAACAATTGATATGCCTATTGATATGGAAAACATCTTTATTGTGAAATTTCTTTGTTCTACATCTCTTTTATCTAATTTATCTGCCAGCCTATCTATTGAAGCAATAACCTGGTTAAACTTTCTATCTACTTGTTCGAATCGTCTGTCTATTTGTTCGAACCTCTTATCTATTTGTTCAAAGCGCTTATCTACCTGCTCAAAGCGCTTATCTACCTGCTCAAATTTTTTATCAAATCGCTTTTCCATCTCCTCAAAGCGTTTATCTACCTGCACAAATTTTTTATCAAATCGCTTTTCTATCTCCTCAAAGCGTTTATCTACGAGCGTAAATCTGTATTCCACATCTTTTTTAAACTCTTTTATGTCCTCTCTCATTAATTCCTGATTTCTCCGAAGTTCATCTATCTGGACCTGGAGATAATCAAATCTTGCGTCAAAATATTTTGTTGTGGGAAAGATTCCAGCTATTAATGCTTGGATCTCTGTGGGAAATATCTCTTTTCTTTGCTTTTGTTCTTCTGACATATATCTTTCCTCCCCTACAAATATATAAATATATACTTTAATAAAAAAATCAATATATCAATCTCTTTTTTTGTGAACGCGGTAGGAAATGATAATCAATTTTTTTTAAAGCTGGCATCCATGCATTAAAATCCCTCACCAGCTAAAGGAGAAATTGATTTTTGATACGTCTAGGCAAAAGTGGGATTTATTTGTAAAAGGGATGTGCTAGGCAGGGGATGGTAGACCATCCCCTCTTATTTTTAACTCTATCTTTTTACTAAATATTTCCAAAAATTATTCACATCTTTTAAATGAAACCCAGCCATTTAGGAGCTGAGACAAAATTTTTAAGTCCAAAAACTAATCCACCTGTTTTCTAATAAAAGATGGGATTTCAAAATCATCTTCTTCAAATATAAACTCTTCTTCTCCAGCACTAACCTGGGCTTTTGAACCTGAGATCTGATCCTCTCCCTCCAACACATTTTTTTTACGTAGATACGCTGGTAACTCCCTTTCCTCCTCAGATGAGGCAGGGGCTGCATATCTATGCCTTTTCTCAATCCTTTCTTTTCCGCCTAGGTTAGTAATCCTTCCATGTTTTTTGGTCTCTATCTTGGTTTCAACGATTCTTTCCTTTTTTTCAATTCCCGTGGCAATTACAGTAACTCTAATTTCATCAGAACAGTCAGGCTCAATTACAGTTCCAAAAAATAGCTGCATATCTTTGCTCGTTGCTTCATAAATCACGTCAGCTGCTTCATTGACCTCATGTATCTTAAGATCTGGACCTGCTGTGATATTCATCAGGATCGCTTGAGCACCATCTATTGATATATCTTCCAGAAGTGGACTGGTGATGGCCCTTATTGCCGCCTCTTTTGCCCTGTTTTCACCTGTTGCAGACCCAGTTCCCATGAGACACATTCCTGTACCACTCATAACAGCTTTAACATCCGCAAAATCCAGATTAATATACCCTGGTTTTAGAATTAAATCGGATATACCTTTTACTGCAAAATAGAGCACTTCATCTGCCTTTTTTAACATTTCCATAAATGTTGCATTCTTTGAAGCCAAAGATAGCAATCTATCATTTGGAATCACTATCAGACTATCCACTACCTCTTTCAGATTCCTTATACCTTTTTCAGCCTGTTGCAATCTCTTTGGACCTTCAAAATAAAAGGGCTTTGTTACCACAGCCACTGTCAATGCACCAAGTTCCTTGGCTATCTGTGCTATAACTGGAGCAGCGCCTGTTCCTGTACCTCCACCCATTCCCGCTGTTATAAATACCATATCACTATCTGACAGGGCCTCTTTTAATTGTTCTACACTCTCTTCAGCAGCCTGACGCCCAATCTCAGGATTAGCTCCTGCTCCCAATCCCCGCGTGAGTTTTTCCCCAAGTTGAATCTTGTACTGGGCCTTAGAATTATTAAGTACCTGAACATCAGTATTTGCTGCTATAAATGTCACGCCTGTCAAAGATTCTTCTATCATATTATTAATTGCATTTCCTCCACCACCTCCAACACCAATCACCTTTATTTTTGCATTTCCTTCTGGCACTATCTCTATCTGTTGCATATTTTCCTCCTTTTTATCCCTCTCAATTTTTCTATATCACTATTTTTATTTTAGCCTATATCCACAAACCAATTTTTCATCTTTTTTAGTAACCTATTAAAAACATTCTTTTCCCTTATTCTAAAACTAGAAGGTGTGAGGTGCTTTTGTGCCCCATACAAAAGAAGTCCCACTGCTGTGGCATATTGTGGACTCATCACCACATCTTTTAACCCTCCAATATTTATTGGATAACCAACGCGTACTGGTAATCCAAAAATCTGTTCCCCAAGCTCTACAATACCTTCTATTAATGAACTTCCTCCTGTTAAAACCACCCCAGCGCCTATCTGAGATTTATATCCACTCTTTTCAAGCTCTTGATCAACCAATACCAACATCTCTTCAACTCTAGGCTCGCAAATCTCTGCCAATGTTTTTTTATAAAGTTTTCTTGGGGGTCTGCCTCCAACTGTTGGAACTTCTATCACTTCATTTTCATTTACCAACTCTGCAAGACAACAGCCATATTTCTTTTTTATCTCTTCAGCAGCACTCATTGGAGTCCTGAGACCAAAGGCAATATCATTGGTTAAATTTGATCCACCAAGAGAAATAATAGAGATATAACTCAAAGAATCATCAACAAAAACAGATAAATCAGTAGTACCTCCTCCAATATCAACTAATGCCACACCAATCTCCTTTTCCTCTTCAGTAAGAACAGCCAATGCAGATGCCAAGGGTTGTAATACAATGTCTGCAACATCTAATCCAGCCCTATGACATGATTTAATAATATTTTGGGCACTGGAGACAGCTCCTGTTACAATATGGACCTTTACCTCTAATCTTACACCACACATTCCAACTGGATCTTGAATTCCACCCTGGTCATCAACTATAAATTCCTTTGGAAGTATGTGTATAACTTCCCTATCCATAGGAATTGCAACTGCTTTAGCAGCATCTAATACCCTCGCCACATCATTTTTGGTGATCTCTGGGCCCCTGACAGGAATAATCCCATGGCTGTTAAAGCCCATTATATGACTACCTGCTATCCCAGTATACACTGAACGGATCTCATACCCGCTCATCTGCTCTGCTTCTTTTAAAGACCTTTGAATGGCATTTACTGTCTGTTCAATGTTTATCACAACACCTTTTCTCAAGCCATTTGAAGGGGAAACACCAACACCAATAATATTTACCTGTCCTTGGGTACATTCCCCAATAACTGTACAAATCTTGGTTGTTCCAATATCTAACCCTACTATTATTTCTCGTCTCTCCATCTTCACCCCTTATAAAACTAACTTTTTAATATCCAACCCATGCCAGATTATTAATGATCTTTATTGATCTTACTATATTAGATTCATTTCTCTTCTTTAGATCAAGCCATACTTTTCTACCAACATCAACACTTTTTAAATAATTTCTTTTATCAATTAACCAAAATACACCATGTTCATAATCATAAAACCTTAAATAATTGTGTGTAACATCAATCCATCCTACACATTTTTTTGCTATAGGGAAATTATTATTACCTAACCATTTGATAATCTCTTTTATGTCATCCCCATTTGATTCTATAATTGGCAAATCGACAAATATATCTTTAGAGACACTATCTATGATATTTCCATTATCATCAATATAATATAACATATTCATCTTTTTTAAAATATATATTGGATTTTTTTCTTTTATACTTATTACTATTGTATTTGGAATAATCCTTTTTATTGATACATCCTTTATCCATTTATCTTTTATGAGTTTATTTTTTAGTTCCATCAAATTAATATTAAATATATTTATACCCTTTTCTAGATCAATAATATCTTTTACATAATTTTCATCTAGATTTTTTATACCTTTTATTTCAATATATTTTAATCCAAAATATTTGGTTGTTGTAATGAATCTATAACCTTTAATCAAAACATTTCCTAATATCAAAAAGAGTAACATAACAAAGAATAACGCAAACGTCCCTGTAAATATATATGTTAAAAATTTTTTAATCTTCTTTATCTTATTATGATTTCTCTTTCTTACCATTTTAAATAATTTTTACTTCAAGTTCTAAATTAATACCAAATTTATCAAAGACTTTTTTCTTTCCAATTTCAATTAATTCCATTGCCTGAGCAGGGGTCCCTTTGCCTCTGTTTATCAAAAAATTTGCATGAAGATGAGAAAACTCCATATCCCCTATTCTTTTTCTTTTTAAACCAGCTTTCTCCAAAAGATATCCTGCTGCATAACCCCCTGGATTTTTAAAGACACATCCGCAACTCTTCTCAAGTACAGGTTGAGTATTTTTTTTCTTCATATAGTTTTCCCTGATCCTTGATTTCACTATCTTTGGATCTTGTCTTGAAAATTCAAAAATCACTTCCCAGATACACCAATGTCCTTTTTCAAGTGGTAAAGATATATTTCTGTATGAAAAATCTATCTCTTCTTTTTTAAAATTTAAAAGCCCCTGTGTTTCATGCCACACAGATATTTCTTTTACAAAATCTCCTATTTCACCTCCAAAGGAGCCTGCATTCATCTTTACAGCGCCTCCTATAGTTCCAGGAATTCCAGCAAGACATTCCACGCCCTTAAGTCCTTTATCTGCACACCACATCACAAATCTCTTTAATGAATCTCCCCCTCTTGCTGTCACATATACCTTTTCATGTGCCATTTTTGCATGAAACTCATTTCTTTTTTTTATCTTTATTAAATAATATGTGATAAATTCCTTTGATGGTATTATATTTGAACCATTTCCTAATAACATAGCTTGTACATCTTCATTATGAATATAATCAAAAGTCTGATGTAAATGTTCAATAGTATCCACTTCTATTAATCCTACTGCCTTAGATTTTATTCCAATTGTAGTAACTTTTTGTAGATCTAATTCATATATTATATTCATCTATTTTAATTTTCCTTCTTGTTTTACAATGCATTGTCCTACTTTCCATATATTTCCTGCACCCAATGTTAATAATAGATCGCCTTGTCTTAAAATACCATTTAATGTATCAACACATTTTTGCAAATTTTCACAATATATTATATCTTTTCCCTTACTCACCTGTTTTATCCCATTAACTAATGCTTCTCCATTTACTCCTGGTATGGGATCTTCAGATGCAGGATATATCTCTGTAACAACTAGTAAATCTGCAGCATCAAAACATCTACAAAACTCAGGAAACAATGCCTTTGTCCTGCTAAATCTATGTGGTTGAAATGCAACGATTAACCGTCTGTCACTATAAATACTTTTTAATGTAGCAAGGGTATTCTTGATTTCAGTGGGATGATGACCATAATCATCTATAACCAAAATCCCCTTTATTTCACCTTTTTTTTCTAATCTTCTTCCTACTCCTTTAAAATTTCTTAAGGCATTTTTAATATGACTTTTTTGAATACCACAATGTATTGATACACCAATTACACCTAAGGAATTTAATACATTATGTTTTCCTGGAATTCCAATCTCTATAGTATCCCAAAACTTACCATCTACAAAAACATTGAATCTTGGGTTTGCCCCTAGTTCTAAAATCTCTCCTCTGATCTTATTGTGATCCTTAAGGCCATATGTAATTATAGGACGTTTAACTTTCTTAATTATATCCATTACATTTTCGTCATCACCACAAACCACATTTAAACCATAAAAAGGTATCAAATTCATAAACCTTAAAAAGGCATCTTTAATTGTCTCAATATCTGGATAAAAATCCATATGATCTGCATCTATATTGGTTACCATAGAAACGATTGGAAAAAGACACAAAAATGATCCATCAGATTCATCTGCTTCTGCAATCAGATATTCACCTTTACCCAGCACTGCATTGGAACCATATGCATTTAATCTCCCACCTATTATTACAGTGGGATCAAGACCTGCTTCCATAAAAATAGTACCAAGAAGAGAAGTAGAAGTGGTCTTTCCATGGGTCCCTGCAACAGCAATACCAGTCTTCAACCTCATGAGCTCTGCCAGCATCTCTGCTCTAGGAATAACAGGTATGGATCTTTTTTTTGCCTCCCTAATCTCAGGATTATCCTCTGATATTGCACTTGAATATACAACCACCTCAGCATCTTTTATGTTTTCCTTTTTATGCCCAATCTCTATTTCTATGCCTAAAGATCTAAGACGCTTGACTGTGTCACTTTCAGCAATGTCTGATCCTCTTACTTTATATCCCAAATTAACAAGTACCTCAGCAATCCCACTCATCCCAGATCCACCAATACCAATCATATGAATATGTTTAATCTTTTTCATAAGCTATCTCTTTCTTTTGTCTTACTAATTTCAAGATGCCATTCACCAAATCATCTGTGGCCCTTGGTTTTGCCACAGATCTCGCCCCTCTAGCCATATCTTTTAATTTACCTGGAATGGAAACAACATCTGCAACAATATTTCCCAATGATTTTGTTTCTAACATGGATTGCTCCAGCACCAAGGCTCCACCAGCCCTTTCAAGATATGAGGCATTTACTTTTTGGTGATCCTTGGCAGCATATGGATAAGGAATTAAAATACTTGGTTTTCCCATTACTGCTAATTCAAAAATAGTAGAGGCCCCTGCCCTGCAAACAACTAAATCAGCCCATTTATATGCACTTGCCATATCTTTGATAAATGGCTCCACAATACACCCTTGCATTTTATTATCATTATATCCTTTTAAAACCCTTGAAAAATCTATCTCTCCAGTCTGATGATGGATCTTGACCCCCATTTTTTTTAATATAGGAAGAGAAGATAGTACTCCATCATTTATTGCCTTAGCCCCTTGAGATCCACCTACTACCAACAAGTTGATCTTTTTATTTCCACCATCTATATGTGAGTGATCCTCCTTTGCTGCATTAAGGATTTCCTCCCTTACAGGATTTCCCACAACTTCTGTCTTTGACATATCAAAAATCCCAAATTCATCAGGAAAGCTCAAAAATATCTTATCAACCCTTTTTCCCAAAATCCTATTTGTGATCCCTGGATAGCTATTTTGTTCATGGATACATGTGGGAATATTCATCTTTGTAGCTAAATAAACAGGGACAAAAGATGCGTAACTACCAAATCCCACAACTATATCTGGCTTTAATTTTCTTAAAATTTTATAACATGTTATCATACTATAAAGTACCAGAAATGAATTTATTATTGTTTTTATTCCCTTGCCTGCTATTCCCTTTACTGGAAGCAAAAAACATTCATACTCATCCATTGGAAAAAGCCTTTTTTCCTGGCCATATCTTCCACCAATAAAGACTATCTTTATATTTTCTTTAAATAGATCTTTCAATTTATTAGCCACAGCTAATGCTGGAAAAATGTGACCACCAGTACCACCTGTTGCCAAGATTACAGTAAGCAATATTTTATCTCCTATTACTCTTTCTTACTGTACTCAAGATCAAACCCATGCCAAAAAATGTAGCAATAATATTAGATCCCCCATAGCTTATAAAGGGAAGTACAAGACCCTTTGGAGGAATCATACCCATAACAACTGCCATATTTAACATTGCAGAAAAAATTAATATAAATGCAATACCCGTAATTAAAAATTTATCTTTGAGATCATAAATGGATATAGCCCATTTAATACATATTAAGAATATTGTAAAATAACATAAAAATATTATACTAATCCCCCAAAAACCCATCTCTTCACCTACAACACTTAATACAAAATCAGTATGTGCCTCTGGCAAATAAAATAGTTTTTCTTTTCCTGCACCTATACCCACACCTTTTAATCCACCATGTGCCAATCCATATATAGATTGAACAATTTGATAACCTTCTTTATTTGCATGTTGAAATGGATGTAAAAATGCCTTCCATCTTTTGAGTCTATAAGGAGAAAGCATTATCATAGTAATAGCAGAACCAGCAAGTAACATTAAAGAAGAAATCCAATATAAAAACCTTGTTCCACCTAAAATACTCATAAAGAAGAATATAGAACATATAAAAACAGCTCCCCCAAAATCAGGTTGAAGTAAAAGTAACCCTGCAAAAAGCAGGGTCACCAATACAGGAGGTAGAAAACCTATGGAAAATTTCTTGATATTTTCCTGTTTTTCTCCAAAAAACCATGCAAAATAAAGCACTAATACTATCTTTAAAAATTCAACAGGCTGAATGGAAAATCCAAAAATACTTATCCACCTTGATGCTCCATTAACACTTTTACCTAATGGTGTTAAAGTTAAAATAATTAAAATCAAAGATGTAAGTAACCAAAAATATCTAGTATTGTAAAATAGTGCCACTGGAATCCTAGATACAATATACATTATAATTAATCCTAAAATGACAAAAAATAACTGTCTTTTAAAAAAATAATATACACTTCCAAATTTATGTGATGCATAAATTCCACTTGAGCTAAAAACCATTATGAGTCCAATTATTACAAGACCCAAAATAGGTAACAAAATTATATTTTCATTATTTTTTATATTGTTCATCTTTTATCACTGACTATTTTAACTTAGTTCATTTACTATTTGTTTAAAATAATCTCCCCGTTCTTTATAACTTGTAAACATATCAAAACTAGAACACCCAGGAGATAGCAAAATTATATCTCCCTTTTCTGCTTTAGAATAAAGATATTTTGTTGCATCCCTTATATCTTTTGCTTTATGAATGGATACCACATCTTTCCACAAATCATAAAAAATATCTCTATCTTTTCCAATACAACAAACTTCTTTAACCCGTTGTTTGATAACAGGGATAAGTTTTTTTGCATCACCGCCTTTAAATATTCCACCAACTATTAATAAGATTTTATTTTCAAAGGATTTAATTGCTGCTTCCATTGATGCCAGGGTTGTTGATTTTGAATCATTATAAAATCTTATACCATTTATTTCTCTAACAAACTCAATCCTATGAGCAAATGGTTTAAATCCTTCTGCTACCTCTTTAAATGTTTGTTGATTGATTTTTAAATGATCACACACCAAATATGCTGCCTGTATGTTTTCTAGATTATGTTCTCCAACCAAATTTTTTAATTTTATATTGGATTTTGTAAAATATTTTATCTGTGATTTTACATTATATTTTGAGATACTCTCTTTTAATTTCTCATTTATTATTGCTATATCATTATAACTTTGGTTTTTAAAGATATTCATTTTACATGAAAAGTATTCGTCTAAATCTTTATGGTAATCTAAATGATTTGCATCAAAATTCAGAAAAACTGCTATATTTGGTCTAAATTTTTTTATGTTTTGTAATTGAAAGCTACTTACTTCTAATAAAATATTTGGCTTCTTTTCATTCAAAAAATATTCACACAAAGGAGTACCAAAATTACCACCAACAAAATGTTTAATATTTAATTGATCAAAAATATATGATATCAGTCCTACTGTTGTAGTCTTGCCATTAGTTCCTGTTATTGCAATAATAAATTCGTCTCTAATATGCCAAAAGCCAAATTCTAGTTCTGATATTACTGGTATATGTTCAGGAATAAATTCTTTAATAGAATGAATAGCGACGCCTGGACTAAGTACAACTATATCTACATCTTCAAAATCTCTTTTGTCATGTTCTCCTTCTTTTATTTCCACATCCATTGATAAAAGATTTTTTCTTATCTCACCATCTATTATATCTTTTTGCTTTTCTAACAACTTAACCTTAGCTCCCTTTATAGCAGCAAGTCTTGCAGCTGCTATCCCAGATCTTCCTGCACCTACAACAACTATTTTTTTTCCCTTAACCTCAACCATAATATTTACCTTAATTTTAGAGTACTTAAAGCAAGTAGTGCCAAAAGTATTGAAATTATCCAAAATCTTACAATTATTTTTGATTCAGGTATACCTTCTAACTCAAAATGATGATGAATTGGCGCCATCCTAAATACCCTTTTTCCCCCTGTTGCATGAAAATAGATCACCTGGATTATAACTGACAAGGTCTCTATAACAAACAGGCCTCCCATTATTGGCAAAACAAGCTCCTGTTTGCAAAGTATTGCAAGAAAACCCACTGTGCCTCCTAAACTCAAACTCCCAACATCTCCCATAAAAACCTGAGCAGGATATGCATTAAACCACAAAAATCCAAGCCCAGCGCCCACTAATGAACTACAAAAAACAGTGACCTCTCCCACCCCAGGAACATATGCCACTTGTAAATAATGGGCTATCTTCACATGTCCAGCCACATAAATAAATATTGCAAGACAGGCAGCAACAATAGCAGTGGGACCTATAGCCAACCCATCAAGCCCATCAGTGAGATTAACTGCATTTGAAGATGCCACAAGTATAAATAAAGCAAATATTATATAAAACCAGCCAAGATCTGGATTAATCCATTTTATAAAAGGAACGTATAGTTTACTGGAATATCCAGGAAGCTTTATAAGTAGTGCTACAGCTATTCCGCCTATTATTAATTGCCCTAAAAACTTTCCTGTCTTTGTTAGACCCTTGTTTCTCTTTTTAACTACCTTAAGATAATCATCAATAAAACCCACCACACCAAATCCTGTAAAAACTAATATACAAAGCCAGATATATGGATTTGTTAGATCTGCCCACATAAACACTGAAAAAAGATGGGCAATACCTATTAAAATTCCTCCCATTGTTGGAGTTCCCTGTTTGGCTTTATGAAAAGATACATCTTCTTGAATATACTGTTTTATTCTTAATGATTGTAAAAATTTTATAACCCGACTACCAATAATTATAGTTATCACCAATGCAGTAATGAATGCATAAATAGACCGAAACGTAATATACCTAAATACATTAAAAGCAGATATTGTATCTGATAATGGATATAAAAGATGATATATCATTTGTTTAAATCAACCTCTTGATCTTAAAACTTCGTCAACAAATTTTTCTAATTTCATTCCTCTAGATCCCTTTACAACCACTGTGCCCTCAAAAATTTTAAGGGAATTCCATATATCTATAAAATCATTTATACTCGCGATGTAAAATAGTCTTGTATTATTCTTTTGTTGTCTAATCCCTTCACTAAATTTTTCAAAAAATTTTCCTTTGTAAAATATAATATCAATATCTTTACCGCCTAAGTATTTGCCTAGCTTATAATGTTCTTTTTCAGCAACATCTCCTAGTTCCAACATGTCACCAATTATTGCTATAAGAGGTCTTTTAATATTAATTTTAGATAAATCATCAAAAATTCGCCTCATTGACATTGGATTTGCATTATAACAATCATCTAAAATAAGTATATCTTCTGCTTTAAACCACCTTGTCCTGTGTTCTGGCAACAAGACCGCTTTTATACCCTCAACTATATCATGGGTATTTACTCCCAATAAATATGCTGTTGTTGCAGCTGCTAAAATGTTTTCTGAAAATACACTCAAATTTAAATTTGTTTTTATATTTAAGTTTACATCCTCCAAAATCAAATTAAATAATCCCTTTAGTGAATCATCAACGCCAAGAAATTTTATTTGAAACTTAGTATTGTCTCCAAAATAAATCTTATTTACATTATATTTCTCTGTCTCTTTTACTAATTCTTTATAATCTTTATTTATAACACAAAATCCATCTTTTTTTACAAATGAAATCAACTTAGATTTTTCGTGCGCAACTCCTTCAACACTTCCAAGTCCTTGAAGATGAACAGGTCCAACATTTGTAATGCATGCTATATCTGGCTTTACTACATCTCCAAGCTTTTCCATTTCGTTTTTAAAACTTATACCAAGCTCCAATATCCAAAAATCCTCTTTGCCAGAAAAACTAAATATGGATAGAGGTACGCCAACTAGGTTATTCCAATTTTTGTAATTTTTTTCTGTTTTATGGCTTTTTGCCAAAATTGAATACAATATTTCCTTGGTTGATGTCTTTCCACAACTACCAGTTATTGCAATTACTTTGCCTCCAAATTTATCTCTCATGTATTTTGCTATTTCTAAAAGCGCATTATAAGTATCAGGTACAATGACAATGGGGACTTGATCTTGAAGTTCAGTAATCCACCTCATTGCAACAATCCCAGTTGCACCTTTTGCCACAGCATCCTTTGCAAAACCATGAGCATCAAAATTTTTTCCAATAAGACAAATAAAGAGATCTCCTTGCTCAACAAGGCGACTGTCAGTCTTTATCCCCTTAAACTTTATATTAGGAAAATCAAAATAGTTCCCCATTGAACCCAGAATTTCACCTAATTCGTATAGGGTTATTTCCATGTTCCCAAAATCTCCTCAACAACTGCCCTGTCACTAAATGGATACCTTACACCCTCTATCTCCTGATAATCCTCATGCCCTTTTCCAGCTATCAGCAATACATCTTCTTGAGATAAAAGGGAGAGTGCAATCTCTATTGCCTTTTTTCTATCCATCTCTTTTATCAATTTCCCACAATTATCTAATCCTGAAATTATATCATTTATTATAAGTTCAGGATCCTCACCTCTCGGATTATCAGAGGTTACAACTACTATGTCAGAATACATCTCAGCCACTTTCCCCATAAGAGGACGCTTTTTTTTGTCCCTATCTCCCCCACAACCAAAAACAGTTATCACCTTTTCAAACCCCATGGAACGTATTGTCTTTAATACATTTTCCAAGGCATCAGGTGTATGGGCATAATCTATAAATATATTGAGTCCATAGGGATTTGTGACCTTCTCCAATCTCCCAGGGATCTGGCTAACATGTTCAAAACACTTAAAAACCTGCGGCCTTATCCCCATGGCAATGCCTACACCTTGAGCTGCTAACAAATTAAGTACATTGTATGAACCTAAAAGGGGAAAATCTATTTCCCACTCTTTATCTTTATAAAAACATCTTATTTTTTGACCATCTTGTGTTGATTTAACAAGCTCACCAATAATGTTACCATCCCTCGTTAACCCATTACTCTTGAAACCATATCCAATGTATTTTTTTTGAATACTTTCCTTTATTTTTATGCCATATGGATCTTGTAAATTTAAAATAGCTGTCTGTTTATCCCTTAGATATTCATCAAAGAGTTTTAATTTTGCTCTAAAATATTCATCCATATTTTTATGATAATCCAAATGATCCTGAGATAGGTTTGTAAACACTGCATAATCAAATTTAAGACCAGCCACTCTATCTTGATCTAAACCATGTGATGAAACCTCCATTATTATTGCATCAGTTTTATCTTTTATCATATCTGAAATTATTGAATGTAATTCAATACATCCTGGTGTTGTCAATTTTGACTTTATAATATTATTATTCCATCTATAATTTATAGTACCAATTACACCAACATTCATTCCTAAATTCTTTAATAAATGTTCTATTAAATAAGAAGTTGTTGTTTTTCCATTTGTACCTGTTATTCCTATTAATAGAAAATTCTGTTTATATGTTCCGTAATATAATGCTGCTAGATCTCCTACTATCTTCTTAGAATTTTCAACAAATATAATATCTCCACTAAAGTCCTTTACTACATCTTTAAACTCAGGAGGAATTACAATATATCTTGCTCCACAGTTTATTGCATGACCTACAAATTTAACATTCTCATAAGTTACAACAAAGGCATCCCCTGCTCTTACTTCTCTGGAATCCACGTGGAATCTCAAGCCATTTTTAACTTTTTCTTTTAATTGTTCTAATTTCATATCTCATCAATTATATGTTTGATAACCTAACCAAAGAGTTATCTGCCCTTTCCATTTAGTCCCAGGAGTCGGATATTGTCTAACAACAATAGGTCCTTTGCCTCTGATATTTGGTACATCTTTTTTCTTAGCACACACCCTTAAAACTTCTCTTAAACACATTCCCCTAAAATCTGGCACCTGAGATAGATGATATAAGTTAAGATCCCTCTTGAGCACTATTTTTTTACTTTTTTGTGTTGGATTTGTATTAAGCTTGTTAGGAGTTATTTTTTCATCAAATAGAATAATCCCTTTAAATATCTCTCTGACAATTGGTGCAGATACTACTCCACCATAAATAGCTGTTTTGGGCTCATCTACTAGGACAAAACCCAAATACTTTGGCTCCTCAGCAGGTATAAAACCAACAAAACATGCTTGATATTTTTCTTTACTATATCTTCCATCTTCCACCTTTTGGGCAGTTCCTGTCTTCCCTCCAACAGAAAAACCAGGAATTCGAGCCAGGGTCCCTGTTCCATCTTTCTCTACCACATCCTTCATTATCTTAAGCATTGCCTTTGCAACATCTCTAGGAATTACCTGCAATGAATAAGATATACTATCTTCCCCCTTATCTATTAATTTTAACTGCTTAAATTGTCCATAATTTCCAAGACATAGATACGCTCTCACCAGTTGCAGGGGGGTTATTGATATACCCTGTCCAAAACTGATGTTAGCGAGATCAACATCATTAAAAAACCTCTCTCTATCAACCATACCTTTTGCCTCACCTGGTAGAGGAAGATTCGTAGTTTTTGTAAAACCTATTTTCTCAAAAAATTGTAAGAGCTTCTCTCCTCCTAATTCTAATCCAATTTTTGCTGTACATATATTGCTAGAATATCTTATAATCCGAGGCACACTTAGCCATTTATATTCATGTGTATCTCTGATTACCACGTTCTTAAATCTCCATCTCCCATTTTCACAATAATAGATCTTATCAAGGGAGGTGGTCTTATTAGCTAACGCAGCTGCAACAACTAAAGGTTTTATTGTTGAACCAGGCTCTATCATATCAAGTGCTATTCTATTTCTCCATATTTTGGGGCTGTAAGATCTAAATCTATTGGGATTAAAAAATGGATATTGCGCCCATGCTAAGATCTCTCCTGTTGGCACATAAACCACCATGGCCATTCCATAGTTTCCCTTGGTCTTAATAACTCCTTTTGCCAGTGCATCCTCAACTATTGTCTGAATCCTTGAATCAATGGTCAAAAATACATCCTTTCCAGAAACACTTTTACTCAATTCTCCTGGTGCATAAATTATCCTTCCTTTTCCATCCCTTTGAACTAAATGATATTGTTTAGCCCCTGACAATATCTCATCAAGCCCTTTTTCCAATCCTTCTAATCCTCTATTATCAATGCCAACAAACCCAATTAGTTGTCCGGCCATGGTTTGTTGGGGATATACTCTTGCCATTTCATCAGTTAAGTATACTCCCGACAATCTTGCATGTTCTATCATTTTTGCCTGCTTATCTGATATTTTTCTTTTAATCCACACAAAGGACCTTTTTGATGACACAGCCTTTAAAACCTTTTTTCTACCAATACCCAATATCTTAGAGAGCTTGATACTCACCCTTCTAGGATCATCTAATTCTTTAGGCAGTACAAATACAGATTTCAAAACCACTGTGTTGGCAAGAAGCACATTATCTTTTGTATAGATATCACCCCTTGTACCGTACACCAATTCCTTTTTCCAATACTGACTCTTAACCTTTTTTATAAGGTCCCCCCGCCATATTATCTGAATAAAAAAGGCCCTCATCCATAAAATAATCAGCCCTGCACACAATAAGATGAAACAAATCCTTATTTTTATATTGACAACTGTGTGAGATTGTTTGTCTTTATTATGTAAAAGCATCACTCTATCTTTCTTATATTCTCTGGACCCAAATTGTGCATATCAAGAGATTTTGCCATTAATTTAAGATTATAAGGGGAAAACAACACACTCTTTTCAACCACCAATTTTTCATGGATGCTAAGCTCTTCCTCATATTTTTTACTAAGCTTTGAAATCTCATACAATAAACTTATCTCCCGCACATTTAACCAGGCCAACAAAAACCCCAACAAAGCTGCAAAGATAATTTGCAAGATAACCAACTTTAATGATGATGTACTCATAACACCTCTGCCACCCTCATCTTTGCACTTCTTGCCCTTTTATTCTCTTCTATTTCCTCCCCACTGGGCACAATTGGCTTTTTTGTAATAATCTTTACCCTTTTTTTATGACCACATATGCAAACCATCTGTCCTGGAGGACAGATACAATCTTTTGCCTCTCTTTTAAAAAAATGCTTAACAATTCTGTCTTCCAGAGAATGAAAAGAGATAATAACGATTCTTGCTCCATGGTTTAATCTATCTAAAACCTTGCTCAAAAAGTCTTCTAGTTCCTTTAATTCTTCATTCACAGCAATCCTTAAGGCCTGAAAGGTCTTGGTGGCTGGATGTCTTTTTGATCTGCGCCTCCTTTTAGCAGGATAAGCTTCTAAAATAATATCACATAGCTCTTTTGTAGTTTTTATTGGGGATAGCTTCCTTTTCTCCACTATTTTTCTAGCTATTTTTGGAGCTAAAGGTTCCTCACCATACAATCTAATGATATCTTTCAGCTCTTCATAGGTAAGTGAATTTACAAGATCAGAAGCTGAAATACCTTGGCTTCTGTCCATCCTCATATCCAGTGGTCCATTTTCATGAAAACTAAACCCCCTATGGGGATTATCTACTTGATAAGATGAAATTCCCAAATCTAAAATAACTCCATCTAACTTATCCCACTCAAGTTCATCTAATATTTTGAAAGAATCTGAAAATTTGCTGTGCCGCAAAATAACCTTACTTTCAAAACCCAAACTACGTATGTTTTGTTCTGCAATTTTTAAGATCTCTTTATCCCTATCTATTCCAAGGATATTGATATTTCCTGATGTTGCTTGAAGCATCCCTATTGTGTGTCCCCCTGCCCCAATTGTCCCATCTAAATAATATCCATTTTCTTTTAAGTTAAGAAATTCAATAGCCTCTTTAAACAAAACTGGTTTATGTACACTTTTCATCTATATCTTCAATTCATATCCATTTTGGTATAGATCATCCATAATGGAATCAAAATCCTCTTCCACCTTTGCTATCTGAGACTCAAATCTCTCTTGATCCCAGATCTCAAATTTATCCCCTACTCCTGCTAATACAACATCCTTTTCTAATTTTGCATATTTTCTCAAATGAGGAGGAAGCAAGATCCTCCCCTGGCTATCCATTGCCACCTCTTTTGCACCAGAAAAGAAAAACCTCTGAAAATCACGAAGTCTCCTATTAAGCAAATTTATCTCTTTAAAACTCTGCTCAAGTTGTACCCATTTGGGATAAGGATAACCTACCACACATCCGTCTAAATTAGTAAGCATAATCCTGCCAGAGGGATCGTGCTCTGTCACAACCTCTCTAAACTCAGGGGGAAGGATGAGCCTCCCCTTGTTATCCAATGTGCGATAGGCGTGCCCTCTAAACATCTCCACTTTTCTCCACTTCCCTCCACAATATTCCTAAAATCCCCAAGTGTGTCAAGGAGCTTTTTTTAAAAAACTTGTTTACACATAACCATTCTAAATCAAATACCTTTTAATGATATCTTTAAAAATAAAAAACATAACCATAAAAATTTCTCTTTCCAAAATAAACATTGTTTGGTAAAAAAATAAAAAATCACAATTGGTTAAAAAGAGTATAAAAACATGATTGACAAAGGAGGAAGTCATGAAAAAGATATTTTTTTTGATGTTTAGTATATTTTTCTTTACTATAAACTTAAGTTTTGGAAAAGTAATAGATTCTAAAATTGACAATGTTATAGTTTATAAAGATTCTGCATTGATAAAAAGGATTGCCATAACTAATATAACTCAAGGCCAAAATCAAATTATTTTAAAAGGTTTGCCCAATTCAATTATAGATAATTCCATTCAGCTGGAATTAGATCCCTCTATAGGTAAAATATTGGATGTTAAAATAGAACGTACTTATCTATTTGAAAATAGAACTAAGATAAAAAAGTTAAAAGATGAACTTGAAAAAATCAATCATAAAATAAAAATACTTGAATACAAAAGCAAAGCAATGAGCCACTACACAGAATTTTTAAAAAGTCTCTCTCCTTTTGCATCTGATACAAAAACAAATAGCAGGGAAATTCAAAAATTTATTGAACTTATTGAAAAATCATTACTAAACAGTCAAAAAAGCATTGCAAATATAGAGATTGAAATAAATAATTTACAAAATAAAAAGGAAAAATTAGAAAATGAAATTTCCATACTTGGAAATGCACAAAAAAGTATAAAAAACATTGTTCTAGTAATAAATGGATTTAAAACTGCTCAATGCAAAATTGGCATTAGTTATTTAGTAAATAGGGTCAGATGGTATCCCAATTATGATCTTTATGTTGATACTATAAATAATCAAGTTTTAATAGATTATTATGCATCAATTATACAAAATAGTGGAGAGGATTGGAACAATGTAAAATTAAAGATATCAACAGCAACACCTGTATTTGGAAGGCCAGGGGAGCTGTCGCCATGGTATGTAGATATTTACAAGCCCAGACCAATGAACACCAAAAGGATGTTAAAGAGTGGTGCAGAAAAAATGTTTCTCAGGACGCCTCCTATGCCTCAAAAGACTATATATGAGGCACCAAAAATAAAAGAAGAGGCTATTTCTTTTAGTTTTTTGGCAAAAAATAAATTAAACATACCATCTGACAATCATCCCCATAGGGTGTATCTTGCATCAAAGACTATAAATAGCAATGAGCTTTTGAGTTACAAGGCCATTCCCAAGCTATCTCCGTATGTGTATCTTACATCAACATTTATAAATCCCTTCGAGTTTCCAATTTTCCCAGGTAAACTTAGAATCTATCTTGATGGGAAATTTACTGGAACCGAGAGATTTCAAAAAACATATGCAGGTGGAGAAAAAATGCATGTATTTCTTGGAATAGACAACTCCCTTTCAGTTGAAAGACAACTAGTGAAAAAATTTACAGAATACACAGGAATTGTATCAAAGTCTCAAAAAATATCTTATGAATACAAAATCACTATAACAAATGGTAAAAAAAGGGATGTAGATATAGTGGTAGAAGACAACTATCCTGTATCTTTAAATGAAAAGATCAAGATTCACTTAATTGAACCCAAAAAAGATGAAGCAGAAATCAAAGATGGAATAATCAGATGGAAGATCAAGTTAAAACCAAAATCTAAAACATCTGTGACTTTGAAATTTAATATCGAATATCCAAGGGGTATAGAAATTTCTGGGATTTAAAAAGTGGATTTAAGGTCAATATACATAAAATAGTGAAGCTTTAATAGGGAGTCTTTTGGAAAGGACTCCCTTTGCAGGGTGTAAAGTTGTTTTCTAAAAAAATTAATATAGTAGATGTAGCCTATTAAATGACTTATTTAAAATACAGTGGCAGTAGTTGTAAAAAGTAAGATTTTTATCTTTAAATTTTTCCTTATTATTTCACTAACATACTATAAATAATATTGAACTCTTTGCCATTCTAGCAAAAAGAAATTGGGTCTTGTGAAGCATAAACACAAAAAACAAAAATTGTTGGAAAAGGAAAAGCAAGAGCATTATGTATTTTTTAATAGAAGAAGCAAAAGACAGAAATAAAGATGTGCTTTCTTTTAGCTTTTTAAATATACATTACAATCTCATTGTTGCAACTAATCTATTTTTTTTCAAAATTAGATCCAGGCCATCTCTTATATCCAACACCACTATTTTACTGGCATTTAGGCTCATGGTATATGCACCCTCTTTTTGCAAGACACATATACCAAGTCCACAATTTTCAAGCATGAGTCTATCATTGGCTCCATTTCCAAAGCAAATACAACTTTGTTTGCCTAGTTTTGTAATGTAATCTAATTTAGCAATATCCTGTTTTTTTACTCCAATTATATGAACATTAAAATTAGTATTACAAAGTTGTGATTCAACACTCTTATTGGTGTCTGCTGTTAAGATGTGTATATGGAGATATTTTGACAATTCTTTAAGCCTCTCTACTACACCATCTATCAAAACACCATCAATGGCAATTGTTCCATTAAAATCCAACACAAGGTGTTCAAACCTAAATCTATTATAGCCAGGGATATCTATCTCTAACATTAGAAAACTCCTTTATTAACCTTTTGTTGTATAATTAATAATTCATATTTAGAAATAGAAGAATATCAGGTCCCATCTTTTAAATTTAGTTGGAAAAAATATCATCTTTTCTATGAAGGAGTGCGGGAAGTTTTTTTCTGACTTCCTTAATTCGTTCTTTTAGACAAGTTACCACCAAAATATTTTCCGCTTCTCCAGCATCTTGTAACATTACTCCAAATGGATCAAATGCAACAGACCTTCCACAAAACTTATCTCCACACAAATTTGCGCACACAACATACATTGTATTTTCAATAGCCCTTGCCCTAAGTAAAGTGTGCAGGTGTTCTTCTTTCATTGTACCAGAATACCATGCGGAACAAACAATAGATATATCTGTTTTTATATCTGCCTGATGCCTATATAGTTCAGGAAATCTCAAATCATAACAAATGGAAAAACTTATATTAAAGTCTCTATAATTTATTACTTTAGGAAGAAAATCTCCTTTTTTGACAAATAAAGATTCGTTAAACCCCAATGCATCAAAAAGGTGAATCTTTCTATATAGAATAGATATATCTTTTTTTTGAATAAATGCAATTGAATTATAAGCCTTTTGAGAGCTAATATCCTTTTCCCAAACTGGACATATTATATCTATGTCAACATTAATAGATATATAACTGAGTTTTTCTAAAAAACTTTCTAAATATTGAGACAACTTATAAGGAGTTTTTTCTTTGTCAAAAACTCCCATGGTCATCTCAGGAAATACTATTAAATGCGCATCTTCTGTCTTTGCTTTTTTGGAAAAGTCTTTTATTTTATCTATTGTGAATTCAATAGAAGGCTGAGGTGTAATTTGAGCAAGAGCCAATTTAATCATAGTAACTCCTCTTAAACTATAGAAATTAACCTATTAAAATAAATTTTGTTTCCATCTAAAAATAATGACACTGGATAAACCTCCACCCCTGCTTCCATGGCCTTGTAAAATTCTTCATAAAATTTTGGGTCAGTATTTTTATTAGGTGAAAATATATGTGCTTTTTTTGAAAAGATAAGCAAAACCACAGCTGCCCTATCACCCTGCTCTTTTAATTTAATCAAAGTAGATATATGTTTTGTTCCCCTTTTTGTAGGGGCATCTGGAAACAGCGCCATATCCCCTTTGATCAAGGTGCATCCCTTGACCTCTATCCATATCCTTTGTCCCTTGATTGTTCCTAAAAAATCCAACCTTCCACCATCCACCTTGATCTCAGGCATCAACTTCTCCATAGGCCTTAACTGCCTTATTAATCCTTGTTCCAGAATGGTTTGTGAAAATTTTCTATGATATCCAGAATGTACAAATATCCACTCATCTTCCTTTTTTGCAGCCAAAAGATCCCAATTTGTCTTTCGATTTTTTCCATCTACTGGTGTAATAAGCACTTTGTTACCAGGAAACAATAATTCTTTGAGTCGCCCAGGATCATGTATGTGCACTTTATGTTCTAAATCATCTAATTTAACAATACCTAAAAATCTATTAGGTCGTTTTATGAAAATTGCCTTTTTTGTATCTGGTAATTCAAATATAATCATTTAAAAATCTCTTTTGTCTCTAAGTACCAAAATAATAAATCCAAATGGTCCATTGGTATATTGACCTTTATAGAAAAATTTTTCATCTTTTCTTCAATTTCAAGATATTTTTTCTTTGATAAAGATTTTGGAATCTCATCTATGACTTTATATTTTTTTAAATTCTTCAATATATGTCTATCTAATATGGCAAGTTCATCTCCAAATCCAATATTTCTTAAAAAATGACTTGCCTCTTTCATACCCATCCCCTTTATATTGTCAACTAAATATTCTCTCATATCAAAGGCACTGTTAAATGACATAAGTGTGTCTTTAATTACAATTCTGTTATTTTTTTTAAATTTATCAATGGCTTCCAAGATATATTTTGTTTTCTTATTGTGAAACCTTACCCCTTTTAGACAACTTAAAATGCCCTTATATGTTGGATTAAATACTACATTTTTATCTATCATCTCTTTGACACAATTCCAACACACCTTTGCCTTTGATTGAGGTGTGAGCAAACAAAAAATAAGTTCATATAGAATATAAGTATCATCTTTTTTAAAATTACTTTTGAATTTCAACAGTCTAGTTTGAATTTCATCTTTTATATCTTGATAAGTTTCAATTAATTTTTTCATAATATATAAATAACCTTCTTTTTCTTATGTTGTTTTATTATTTTATCCTTGTCAACCACATTTGAAATCATTACGATGTACTCAATTCAATTGGTGAAGTAAACCAACTTATTGTAACAAAAATTTTTGATAAAGGGGAGTTTCTATGGGATTTAGTCTTACCAAAGAACAACTCATTATACAGAAAACAGCCAGAGAATTTGCAAGAAAAGAGCTTTTACCAAAGGCTCAACAGAGGGATCAAAAAGGAGAATATCCTCTGGATAGTCTAAAAAAAATGGCTGAACTTGGATTTTTGGGAATGTTGGTTCCTAAAAAATATGGCGGGATGGAAGTTGACACAGTTTCTTATGCCCTTGCTTTAACAGAGATTGCCTATGCATGTGCATCCACTGCAGTTATCATGTCTGTGCACAATTCCCTTGCTTGTGGCTGTATCCTAAATCACGGCACTGAAGAACAAAAGCAAAAATATTTGGTGCCACTTGCAAAGGGAGAATATATTGGTTCTTTTGCCCTCTCAGAGCCAGGGGCAGGATCAGACCCTGCTAGCATGGCAACAACTGCCAAAAGGGAAGGGGATTATTACATATTAAACGGCACAAAGAAGTGGATAACAGGAGGCGCCACATCTTATTTATTTATCGTCCTTGCAAAAACAAATCCAGAACACAGGCATAAAGGTATCTCTGCCTTTATAATAACCAGGGATATGGAAGGTTTTGTAACTGGGAGAAAAGAAGAAAAGATGGGGCTTAGGGCATCTGATACCACTGAGATAATATTTGATAATTGTAAGGTGCCAGCTGAAAATCTTCTTGGCAAAGAGGGAGAAGGTTTTTATGTTGCCATGGCTGGCCTTGATGCTGGAAGGATTGGTATTGCAGCTCAGTCCCTTGGGGTTGGTATGGCTGCATTGGACCTTGCGGTTGAATATTCCAAACAAAGAGTCTCTTCTGGAAAACCCATTTGTGAACATCAGGGCCTTAGATGGATGATTGCAGATATGGCTTTGGATGTTGAAGCAGCAAGATTGTTGGTTTTAAATGCAGCTGCAAAAAAGGACAGAAATGAAAGATGTTCTAAGGAGGTATCCATGGCAAAACTTTATGCATCTGAGATGGCAAATAGGGTAACAGCAAGTGCCCTGCAAATTCATGGAGGTTATGGTTATACAAAAAAATTTCCCATTGAAAGATTATACAGAGATGCAAGGGCATTTACTATCTATGAAGGCACATCACAGATCCAAAAAAACATAATTGCCAATGAAGTCATAGGTGATAAGAAAAAAAGAAAAAATAATGGATAATTAAGGTACATAAATGAATATGCCCATGTAACACCCTTAATCAAGGGCAAAAAAATATTTGCCCCAATAGAAGTTATATAAATTGATGACTTAGCATATGATAGAACCTAATAAAAAAAACAATAATAACAATCTACCAAATATTTACGGAGTATTTTCCATCAAAAAAGAGGGAATAGTGGGGGCAGGACATACCAAAAAAAAGAGCGCTCACCAATTGTTATTCTTCGCTGAAGAGAAGGATGATGGTTCTATATGTATTCAGCCAATAAATAAAAATTTTGTTCCTTCAGGCCCAAAGTCCTTTATTTCTAAAGAAGAATTCTTGCAAAACTTCATTCCTGAACCAGATATATACATAAATAAAGTATATCCTTCAATGAGGCACTTGCAAAAGACTATTGCAAGGGCAGAAAGGCACAGGAGAAATAAAGAATATTATAGTGCTGAATATGAATTTAAAAATGCACTTAGGATTGATGAAGAAAATATTAGGGCAACCTTTGGTCTTGGACTTACCTATTTAGATAGGGGAGAAAAAGATAAGGCCAAATTAGTGTTTAAAAGGTTATACAATTTAAATGCTGCATTTGAGAGGGAACATAAACATCTATTTAATGAATTTGGCATTAAAATGAGAAAAAATAAGATGTATAAAGAAGCATTAAAGTTTTATCTTAAGGCTTACTCCCTTGAAAAATGGGATGAACATCTTTTTTTTAATATTGCTAGAGTATTATTTGAATTAAAGAAGTATAAACCAGCTCTAAAATTTATAAATAAAGCACTAGCTTTAAACCCCAATTTCATGGAGGCAATCAAGTTAAAAAACGTTATTGAAAAATGTCTACAGAACGAAAAATCCGTAGCGAGGATTCCCCAATGAATGATAGATTTTTTGGAGAATTTTTAGTATCAAAGAGAATAATAGATGAAAATATATTGGATGATCTTTTAAAAGAACAGATACACAGAAATAAAAAAATTGGAGAATTATGTATTGAGAAAGGATTTTTATCTCCAGAAGATGTAGAAAAAATTATTCAAATTCAACAAATAGAAGATAATCCCTTTTGTGAAATTGCAAAAAGATTAAATCTGCTTACTCAAAAACAAATTGATGAAATTTTGTTTTTGCAAAATGTAAAAAATATTCATCTTGGAGAATTACTTATAGAGAAAAAAATAATCTCTTTTGAACAATTATCCCCGTTATTAGAAGAATATATAGAAATAGAGAAAAAAAGAAATAAATATCTTAATGAATATATTCAAAGTTTAAATATAAAGGAACTCAAAGTAATTATAGATGTCATTAAAAATTATTTTTTAAGGATTAAACATGAGATCTTAAAACCTCTTTATGTACACAAAAAGATAAAAAATACAAAATTAACACCTATTTTAAAAATTACAATATATAACGAAGAAAAAAACTTGTTTCATTTAAAAATTTTTGAAAAAGATGACACGTTAGATGATTTTATGAAAATTTCCCAAAACTATCTTTCAAATAAAAACATAAAATGTAAGATAGAAAACATAGACACACTACAAGGTATTAAAATAGAAAACAATATAGTTTTCCATTCTTCTGGCGGCATTCCAGTTATTTTATTTTATTAACAAAAGAAGTAGATAACAAAAAAGAGTTTGAAAAATACAAAAAAATCAATCCCCTCTCAAATAGAGAACACCTCTTTATCAGAGGGTGATTTGTTATCCCAAATTAATATGTCTTAGATTAAAAACTATACTTGACCAATACAATTAATTTGGAGTATTTAAAACCAAATAGAGGGGACGTAGCTCAGTTGGGAGAGCGCGGGCATCGCAAGCCTGAGGTCGGGGGTTCAACTCCCCTCGTCTCCATTTAAACAACCTTTCCAGAAACTTTAACAAAAATATACTATAAAGATCAGGGAGGATAACGATTTTAACTAGTGGAAATATTTAATTGTTATATTCCATTTTTATCACCAAAACAAAGTACATGCAGCCGTGGGCTCATATTAAATCTATGTTTTTTACAAAACTCAAATACATGAGGCATAAGTGCAAGTTGTTCTTCTTTTGTTTTCCCAAGGGGCATAATGTAAATCTTTTCCTTTGATATGCCATTCCTTTCAATAAATTCTAATATTAAATCCTCCCATCCTAACAAATATAAAAATTTAAAAAAATGGCTTTTGTTAATATTTGTTTCTATAATATGCCAAGAACCATTTATAAACTTAGGGCTACATACAACTATTCCCTTTGGAGCATCTGGGATATCTACCTTTCCACTTGTCTCATACTGGATAAAAAAAGAATTAGCCTTTAGAATATCAACTAGTTTAAAAAGACCTGAATTCCACTGCAAAAATGGTTCTCCCCCTGTTATAACAATATTTTTACAATTGTAAGATAAAATTAATTCAACTAACTCATTTATTTTAAATTTTGTGTTAGATTTCCACGAATACTTTGTATCGCAAAATGGACAATAAGGCTCTATGCAACCAGAAAGCCTCAAAAATATAAAAGGCTTTCCAATAAAAGGTCCTTCTCCTTGCAGGGAAAAAAATATCTCTGATATATCCAGTAGATAATCTTTTTTCATAATTAAGATGCTGT
>Ga0256842_1000828_pt1 | contig 26742 bp, 53 predicted proteins | sample 4559240metaG_FD_185973 | JGI IMG/M metagenome (GOLD analysis project Ga0256842, IMG submission 185973) | Hydrothermal vent microbial communities from Guaymas Basin, Mexico - 4559-240 | ecosystem: Environmental > Aquatic > Marine > Hydrothermal vents | place: Mexico: Guaymas Basin | collected... | reverse complement strand
AACTACATGAAACCGCCGACCCTCGTCGAGGATGTACCCTATTACATCGACAAGTGGTTGAGCTTTTTGGAGAGGAGAAATTTAATAGACTTCCCACTCATGCTCAAAAAAACTTACGATCTTAAGATGTCTCCGCATGGTTCTGTTTACCTATCCGATGAGTTTCACGACAAAACGAAGATTCAGTTCGAGTTGTTCAAGTTGTGGAGCAAGGAGTTCGATTATGTCGTCGTCGCACTCGACAAAAATCAAACACTGTATTCGTTTTTAGGAACGAATCCTAAATTCTGCGACTATGTGATGAAGAAAGCGGACGAATTTGTAGTTTTAACTCCATCTTACAGGTTGTCTGAAGAGGTAATGAGCGTAGCAACGAAACTACTCAAAATCAGTGGTCAGGAAGTGTTTAACACAGAGTGCAAAGGACACACTAAAATAATGTGCGTTGACTTGAACACCTTAGAGAGGCTGGTTCACGACATAAAAGAGTGCATGGTTCTGGCGAGGACGAATTACCAATTGAGAGCGATTTCATCCTGGTTGACAGATTTGGGTGTGATACACACAGGTCGGTTCGGCTGGTCGGCTAAACAACTGTATGTGTATTCCTTCGTTTGGAAGTACAGGAATAAAGTGTATCCGATATACAAACACGAATTGATGGCTTTTTTGAAGGCAGTGGAGGGTAGAAGGAGCAACTTGAAGTTTATCGAGTCTATGTTACCATCAGAACTCAACAACAAACAGGTAGAAAGCATACTAACGACGAGACACAGAATGATTTTGAGTATGAGAAATCCTTTCAACGCTTGCGATTTCAGCCAGGATGTGATTAATAAAATGTACATCGCTCTCGAACACAACAGCGATCCGAGACAGAGGTGGTTTTTGACGACAATTCATGGAGCTAAGGGGTTGGAGGCGGACACAGTAATCGTGTTCGATGGTATAACGAACAAAATTGTTGAGAACATGAACAGGTATGAAGAGGAATTCGCTAACGAGTATAGAGTGTGGTATGTCGCTCTGACGAGAGCGAGAAAGCTTTGCATAGTCGTGGATGACTCTTTGTTCGGGTACACTCACAGCTTCGTGTATCCGATCGTAAGAGGGGATTTGCATGCAAGTACAGGTTTCTGATGAGGAGGGGATAATCTCGCAGTTGACTTCACTACGCAACCGATTGTGGGGCGACAAATTTGCGATGTATTTACTCGACTGGCTCATTAAAGAGTGGAGAGGTAGAGAACACATTTACGAGAAGTATAAGCAATATTACGAATTGAGGGTTAGAATGGTCGAACAACTGTTGGACATTTACCCAGACTTGATAGTGCAAGGAGAGGGATTCGAAGGAAAGTCGGACAGGACTAAGGAAGTGAAGGCGAAAGAGTACCCATTTTTCGTTCAATACGCTCCGATTTTACACTACCGAAAGTTACCGAATGAGATCGTAATCGAGATAGACAACCCCGATAAAGAGAACATGAGAAAAGCTGTCGAGCGTTTGAAGAGATTGAATATAGAGCCTTTGATATGTTTCAGCGGACACAAAAGCTGGCACTTGCATGTGATAACATATCCCGAATATGCTACGAGTAAGAAAGAAATGTTGGACTATGTCCATTGCGAAGACACAGTTGAGTTTACTAATATATTATATAAGATAATATTAAGGAAGTGCGACATCGAGGGGTTGGATGTAGGAGTACAGTTGTACAAGTCGCACTGGATCAGAGCACCATACAGTTTTAATGTCTTCGAAGAAGAGGGAAAAAAGAAGATCGGAGTGAAAAAACCATTGAATGGCGACTTTTATCGAGTTTGGTTCATTCCTTTGAACATCGTGTTGCTAACCAATATAGAAAGGGACATCAAAAAGAAAGAGGAAGAGGAAAAGAGGAGGAAAGTAATAGCTAAAGTGTCGAGAAAAAGCAAGAAAGCGAATTTGAAAAAGTACGCTTGGATTCAAAAGGTGTTAGACAACCCCCATAAGATAAGGGATGGGAGGGAGAGACTCCTTTGGAAAGCCATCGCTCCATATTTAGTGCTCAAGGGGTTTAGCGACGAAGAGATAGAAGAGATTTGTAAAGAGTGGATAGAGGCAAGTGGTGCAGAGTGGAAGAGTAAATATAGGTGTAAAGTTAGATCGATGGTTAACCATTGTAGAAACTACGAAAAGAAGACAGGGCAAAAGTGGATGCCGATACGCCTGAGTAAACTGATAGAAGAGTTTCCCGATTTGAAGTACATAGAAGAGGTGGTGAAGAGTGGATAAAAACAAGTTAAAGGAATTGTTGAAGTCGTTACCTCCTAACGAACGTAAGAGGTTGTTGTGGAAGTTAAAGTATGGTAGGAAAGCCGAAAAAAAGGTGGTCGAGCCAGCGGAGACCTTTACAATCGATATGACAAGTCAACCCATAAACGAAGCTATCGTGGTTGAAATTGAAGGTAAGGAAAAAACGTTGCCTCCGAAGGAAGCAATGACTCTCCTTAGAACTGGGAAGGTTAAGTTAGTGAGGTGCATACACAAGCGATGTTAAGAAGAGTGTACCTAACCTTTCATTTGTTTTGTTGATTGGTGGTTGCAAAACCATTTTATATTTATAAGAAGCAGTAGGAATCATGGTAGTGAAAAAGATAGTAGAAACGCAAGAGATAGTGACTGAAGAAAACAAGGTTAAAAGAAATGTACCTGGTAAGAGGTATGCCATTACATTCGATTCGAGAACGACAGCTTTAATAAAGAAGTATGCTGAAGAAGAGGGGGTGAGTATGGCTGAAGTAATACGAAGAGCTTTGAACTTCTATCAATTAAAGAGAATGGTCGATCAGCCGAACAGATTCATAGAGGTCGTAGAAGTGGACGAAGAAGGTAATGAAAAAAGAAGGTATAGAATTTTGACAGTTTAAAGAAGAGGGAGAGGTAGAAATGGTGTGTAACAAAAACATTCTAATTTGCAAACTCTGGTCTGAAAGCGAAGACATCAACGAGTTTGCTAAAAAACTTGAGGAGCATGGAATTCATTACTACGAGTTGTATAGGTCTGTAGTCGTTCCAGTGCCAGCTATGTTGTGCTCTGATTTACGAAGGGACTTCATCGACGATGTGCTGGTTTTGTACATCTTCGGAGACCCATCGAGTGGTTGTGCTTTGTATGATGTCCTTGTTGTGACAGGGTACAGGTTCGGAGTGGACGACATAATTCTAAATGGTGAAGTGATAAGCACAGTCCACGAGTACTATGGTTCGGCGGTAGAGTATGTTTTTAGCGAACTTAAGAGGCAAATTTGGATCTACTTTGACAACCCACTTGCAAGAAAGGTCGCCAATGTTTGTTTGAAGGTGCTGTCGTGGTTGGTTAGGAAATACACCCTTAAGAAAACCCTTCATTAGCAAAACTTTTATACCCCATACATATACTTTTGAGCATGTCAGAACAGTCGGGTGTAGTGGTTGTGGAGTCGTATTCAGTTACCAGTGCTGTAAAAAAATGTAGGGGGTGCAAGTATTTTGACGAAAGAATATATAATGAACATGGTACTTTTGTATGTCCTAAGACATTAGCTCCATGTACGCCTGGGACAGGTTGTTGTTCTAAGGGGTGGAAGATCAAACTCGTTGAAGCAGAAAAGGAAGTGGAAGTGAAGGAGGACACAAAAGTACTTTTCACAGTAGTAAATGGAAAACCATACTTCGTAGTCGCAGAAGCAATCTTTCCATTTGAGCCTAAGAACAAAACCGAGTCAACGAAAGACAGAGTGAGCGACCCTGTAATAGAAGAAAGAGATTGGAATGTGGGTGAAGGGTTGGATGAGGAAGAAGATGCGGAAGACCTACCATGAGTGGTAGAATCGTTTTTAAGGTTAGAAAGGTTCAGGAATGTCTTAGAAAGCATGGCGTCGTGTACACAGTTAGGACTAACAACAAAAAAGAAGGAGAGGTAACGATCTACTTCGGAAAGCACAAAGTAGCCAAAGGAGTCGTAAAGAAAGTAGGAAATCTCTCCACAACAAATCTTAGGAAATATATTCACCTAAGTGGTTTCAAGGATGTAAAAGAGTGGTGGGATAAAATAGATGAAATTTTCCTTTTTAGAGGTTTAACGAGAGAGGGATATAGTGATTTGGCTATTTATGAGGTTAGGGTGTTGGAGTGGTTAGAAAGTCCATTGGGAGGGGTGTTGTGTGAACAAAACGATGGTTAAGTTGTTCGATCCAGAAATATGCTGGAAGTGCGAATGGTGCTTAGTCCACTGTCAGGAGTTCGTTTTTGAGTTTAAAAAAGGACGAGTGAAGTGGTTGAAGTAGCGACACAAATCGTAAGTGTTAAATATTTTAAATTCTTTTCCTACAATAAGGTTTGGAGTCCCCTCACGATCCTTTCGGTGAGAGAACCGAAAGGAGCGAAGATGGGGGCTGGGGGGAGGTAAACAGGGATGGTCTATTGTGACACTTGAAGTGTCCCGCCGTCACCCCCCCAGCCCGACTAAATCTAACATCTAACAATAAAACATAAATCTGATTTTGAGTAAATACACTTGTATGTTCGAGAAGATTGTGGACAAGGTTTTGAAGTTGTGTAAGAAGTACAGGGATCTCGAAAACAAAGTTAGAGAGTACGAGGAAAGAATAAAAGACCTCGAAGACGAAGTTGGTAGGTTGAGGAGAGTTAACGAAGAACTCAACAAGGAGTTGCTCGAAGCAAAAAAATGTTTAGACGAGATAGAGAGAAATGTGGAGGAGGTACTAAAAGGAGAAAAAGAAGGAGGTGAGTGAAAGTGGTTGGGGGCGAGATTTTAACTATTTTTACAGTCGTTGTGTTGGCTGTGGTGATATATTGTGGGGTCGACCTGTTCAGTGAGAGAAAACAAATAAGCAACATGATCGGTGCTCTTTTGCTGATAGTTCTCGGAGCGACATTTATCTTAGTGGCTGTCGGGTTGTGGCTACAAGTTGAGGTAACTGTCATTACGATGGGTGGTAAAGAGTACATGGCTGTTCTGACAGAAGACTTTAGCAAAATCGCTGGGGCTGTCGGGTTTGGCACTGTCGGCATGGCGATCGTAACTGGCGGATTTAGCCTAATTTCAGGTGGCAAGTACGAAGTCAAAGTTAGTTCTACTGAACCCATACAGGGTGTCGAGGTTAAAAAATAAAGGAAAGTAGGTGGTGTAAATGGACGACATAAATACAATTAGCCAATTCGTAGGGACTGTGGTAGCAGTGTTGTCTTTTTTGAACTACCTTTTGTTCAGGTTTTACAATGGAAAAGTGCGTAGCGTGTGTACAAAGCTCGACAAACTGGACAAAAAGATGGATGAGATAATTGAAAAGTACGAGCACAGGATAAGTCGGCTTGAGGAGTCTGTTAAGTGGCTCATAGATTTAACGAGGAAATAGGCTGAACCTTAACAAAACTTTTATATACTTTTTTATTAACTCCTTTGTATGGTTGATTGGGTAAAAGCGGTGTTAAAAGCTTGCGAAAAGGCAACCATTCGAATGAGAATAATCGGTAAGATTTACAGCGTCCTTACAGAGGACGAAATAAAGGAGTTTTGGGAGATGTGGGATGACTATGCAAATTTTAAGCTGATCTTAGCTGGAGTCAGCATGCTTGAAGCAGAGTTGGCAAAAAGGAAGGAGAGGGGTGGTGAAAAGTGAACATACTTGACCAGAGGTTAAAGCACTTACTACCCAAACCGAACACAGAAGCCATAGAAAGGGCTAAGAGAATGGTCGAGGCAATTTACGAGAGCATACCTTCTTTAGACTGTAAAAAGTGTGGCGAGTGTTGTGGTACGATAACCTTTAGCGGTATAGAGAGGTTAATCATAGAGGAATATGTTGCGAAAAAGGGCTTGTCGTTGGAGAGTTTCACAGTAACGAGGAATTGTCCAGCACTCGACGAAAACAACAACTGCGTAATCTATCAAGTGAGACCGATGATTTGTAGGTTGTATGGAGTTTCGGAAGGGTTGTTGTGTCCTTATGTTGAGCCAGAAGTCGTGATACCGAAAAAGTTGGCTTGGGAGTGTATAGGGTTTTGTTACAAAGTGTCTAAGGAGTTGGACACTATCGGTAGGATCACAGATAAGACTGTGCGTTGGCACAAGGGGATAGTTCGCAGACTGAAGAAGCTTAGGAAGTGAACGCCTCTGTTTTGGTTTTTTCAAAACCGATTTTAATATCTGTGTGTTTAAGGCATACATGGGAAGAGGGTATAAGAAACCTAAAAGGAGAAGAGGTCGTCGACCAAAGACAGACTGGAAAGAAGACGAAATTAACTTTTTGAAAAGATTTTACAAGTGTTACACGATACACGACTTGGCTAAAAAACTTAACAGAAGCTACAACGAAGTGTATTACATGATGCGAAAGCTCGGGCTGAGAAAATACTTGAAGAGGACGAGCAAACTTGGAAGACCTCCTAAATACTTGCCATGTTGTCTGTATTACAAAACGCACGAAAGCGGTAATTGAAGAAAAACATTTATATCTTTTTTACAACTATTTTACATGGTGCAATTGAGAGATATTAACTTGAAGAGTGTGGGAAATCGGGCGAAACTAATCGTAAAAGCAGACACAGGCGAAATGATAACTTTTGAGGGGACATCTGCCGAAGTGAGAACCCTTCTTGCAGTTTTGATGTACAAAGATGTCAAAATACAGGTAAACAGGGAAGATGCACTGGAAAGGGAGGTGAAGAAGAGAAAGTGGTCGACATACATAAGTCCCCAAACGCTTGCGAAGGTCGAGAGAACTATGATGCGTTTGGGAGAGTTTACCACAAAAGATGTTGTGAAGCTTTCGGGCTTTTCGAGAACGACAGTGTTGAGAGCGATAAAAGTTCTGACCGAGCGGGGCAAGTTAAAAGTTGAGGGGGATAAATTAGTGTATGTCGGTTGACCCATATCAGATTTTGGGTTTGAAACCAGGAGCGAGTAGAGAAGAGATAGAAACTGCGTTCAGAAAACTTGCGAGGAAGTATCATCCTGATTTAAACAAGTCTCCAGATGCGAGGGAAAAGTACGCACAGATCGTTTGGGCGTACAACCAGCTTACGAGCAAGTCGGGTGGGGTTTTGTTAAAGGTAAACGACACGAAAGTAGACGAACTGCTCGATGTCGTGAAGGACTTTTTAAAAGACTTCGGCATAGAAGTCGGACAGTATAAAATGAAGTGCAGGTGCGTAATTTGCGGTAAGGAGTGGGAAGAGAAGAGCATTGTAAAAGTAGATGGAGTCGTGGAAGACATTTGTCCCGATTGTTTAAGTAAAAGGAGGAGGATTTAGTTGAAGTATCGTTTTGTTGGCAGAAGTATTGTCGTTTCGTGTCCTAAGTGTGGTAGGGAAGGTAAGTTGGTGAAAAGTGGAAACCGATTTGTCGTAGTCCACAGCAAAAAACCATACTCTTCGTGCGTCATTTCTAAAGGAAGGGCGTTCGAAGAGTGTGCGAAAGTGCACAATCTGTTTAAGAAGAGAAAGAACTCGAAAAGGAGCGAGAAAAGCAAGACTAAGTCGGCAGTCAAATCCATTTTGATAGAGTTAAGGTGTAAGAAAGTAAGCAAGATAGAATATTCGGAGTTTTTGAATATGTTGAGGGGTCGTGGGGTGAATCCGAGCGTAGATGTCTTGGTTGCTCTAACAGAGATGGGCATTAGAGTTGAACCTTAGAAAAACATTTATATCCTTTTTACCAATCTTTTTTTATGATAGATGTAGATCTGCTGAAAACAGCATTAGAAATTTTCAAGGCGGGAGAGATACCAAAGAAAGAAGCAAGTGGGTTGAAAAGGCAGATCAACCTGTTGGTAGAAATGGGATGGGTAGTAGAGACAAAGGAGAGCTACAAGTTTGCCTTAGATGCCGAAAAGTTCGCAAAAATACTGAGTGGGTGCGTAAGTGGAGCTTCGATGAACATTCCTTTCAGGAGCAAGATATATGGTAAAAAATCTTTTGCCTATATCAGGATTCCAGCGTACATTACGAGGACATTCAACATCGGTAAAGGCGACCTACTCATAATACGTTTTGGAAATGTTAGGTTGTCGGGTACGATCAGTTCGCCGAAACACCTATTCTACATCCACAAGAAGTACTGGAAAGACTTAGGACTTAAAGAAGGCGAGGTAAAAACGACTGAAGAAGACTACGAATTCGTCTTAGAAGGATTATACAGAAAACAGGGGGGTAGCAGTTGAGTTTGAGAGACCTGTTGTTCTACCTCTTAGTAATAGTGTTGTTCGTAATCGTGCCATCGATCCCAGGGATGCTGTACTGGTGCATACTGACGCCAGTAGCATACTGGGAGAAGTTCGCTTGGCTGTGTCTTTCGGTAGTGTCTTACATCGTTGCGTTCGGAATAGTGTTTGTTCTTGCGAGGTAGTATGGTCTGGTGGAGGTTGGAAAAGTTGTTCAGCAAGTTTAAGAAAAAACAAACTGTTCGTAAAAAAAGAGTAATTAAGTATAGGATCGTTTACCCTCAAGAGAACCAAGTAGAGTCGGAAAGTAGGAAAGAAAAAGCAAAGGTGGATGATGAAGATGTCGAGGGTGCTATAAAGTTACTGTTAGAGGCTGGTAAAAAGTTGTACTGTCCATTCTGTAGGGCAAGAATCGCTGAAGACATCGAACACTTATTGAGATACCATTACAGAACTTTGTTACTTGAGGAAGGTGTCGATCCAAAAGAAGTAGATAATGTTTTGGAGAAAAGATATGGGGATCTGATTAGGAAAAGAATGAAAGAAGTTGCAGACGAACTAATGGTGAATGAGAATGACATTAAAGATGTGTTGAAGGATAGAGCTATCAAACTACTCGACTTGGTTTAAAAAAATTTTAAATTTTTGAGAAGACTTTATTACATGGAAGACAAAAGGGTTGAAATGAAAAAAATGGCTTGTAAGATGGCAGTAAAAGATGCAATAGACAGGGTTTTTAAAGTCATCACAGAGGAGTTCAAAAAATGGGAAGTTGTAGGGTTGTGCGACCCCGATACGATAGACGAAGGAATGAAGACAGTACTCGCAAAGATACTTGGTGTCAAAGACAATCCTGTTAGTTGTGAAATACTTTTGAGTCAACCAGTTACAGAGAGAATCTGTAGGGATTTCTACGAGCAGAGGAGATGGGTTATGTGTAGAGCACACCAGATATTAAAAGAGGAGCACGAAAAGGGAGAGATAGCAGATTTAGGTGAGGCGATTGAGAAAGCATGGGATGAGTTGAGAGAAAAGTGTTTGAAGATGGGATATTATATCTGAAGAGTGGGGTGATATAATGGATAAAGATGCTATAGCTAAAAAATTGTTCAATAAGTCATACGATGAGTTGAGTGAGAAAGAGAGGGAAAAAGTGGACAATATATACATACACGAAATATCTTGTCAACTTGCAGTAGAAGAGGGGTTAAAAAGGATGTTTCACTACTGTGGTGGTAAAGATATAGCGGTGAAATACTTGGGGACACTTTTAGGGTTTAAGCCAGAAGATGTGGAAAAAATTTTGAAAGAGTGCGATAAGATTGAAGTAAATGAAGAAGTTTGTAAAGATGTTAACAAACTTAGGAAAGCAATACTGTGTTTAGCTTACAAGAAGGCAACATCTGTGGATGATATTGGTAGAGTGTTCTCGGAAGTCTGGGATGATCTCAGAAAAACCTGCGAGTCCTTTGGAGTTAAGATAGACTAACGATAGACTTATATAGTTTTTAAATTAACTACTGAAAGGGGGATAGAGTATGGCGAAGTACACGAAGGTGTACCCAACTGGTGCAAAAAGATTGAAGTATGTAACAAAGAATTTCTTGCCTACTGTAAAGAGAACTAAGGGTAGGGTACAGCACTTACCTGGAGCGAGGTACTTCCTGAAACCATCATTGGGTAAGGTTTTGATCAGAAAGAGCGGAGTCATAAGAAGGAGTGCAGATGTCGAGAAAATAAACAACCAGTTGAAGGCACTGAAAGATAAAGAAAACCACCCATGTGTGGAATGTGCTGGAAAGCCCTGGGACGAATTCATTAAGTGTGTGAGTGACAAAATGAAGAAGGTAATTAAGCCAGTCGCCGAAGATCTTGGTGAGAGGAGACATGGTCAGGTAGGTCTGCCATTCCCAATGTAACTACATTTCTTCAAGCATTTTTTTAATTCTTTTTAACTCAAAAAGACGACCTTGTAGAAAACCTGTTTGATATGTTCTTCTTGAATAGGTGTTCTTTACTACATCTAAATTTGCTTGAACATTTTTGATTTCTTTATCTAAATACTTTTTCAACTTTTCTCTATAACTAATTCTTTTCATCTTTCTCTTCATAGTTAGCCTATTGTTTCAACAATTATTTCTCCATTATCGTTTACTTCTATCGTGCACAGCTTGAAACAGTCTTTATCTCTATATGCGACTATAGGTAGTTCGGATTCTCTTACACCAAACAATTCCATAAGTTCTTCTCCTTTTTTAGTATTCGCTTTAATATACCTGAAGATGCCTTTTTCAATTTCGTCGGCAAACACTTCTTTTAACAAGAGACTAACCTCATTGTCGTTTCCAAGTATTATATAAGTGCCAGGTGTGATTTCAGTACTCTTTGATTTCTTTCCTTCTGTATGTTTACCCTTCTTTTGTCTCCATAGTTCAACACAGATTTTCATGGCAGAAACTCCACCACCATATTTCTTCAAACACTCTTTCATGAACTCTTTGTAAGATTTAGGTTGTTCTTCTTCACCACTATTAAGAACTGAGTTAATTCTGTTTTTTATAGCTTCATCAATCTCCTCAACAATCTTTTTTCGGATAGATTCAATCCATTCATTCAACATAACCACCCCTCGTTAATAACAAGCGTACAGCGTTTTATTTTCTTTTTTATACAATCTGTGGCATTTAGGGCAACAGTAGTAATTCTCATACTTCTTAAGAGGGACTTCGCAAATAGGGCACAGGATGTTAGAGGGAGCACCATGTGTCAGGCATGCTTGCACAAAAGGCTCGTAAAATCCTTTAGGAATGACTTTTTTAGCAATTTTTTCAGTAAATGATCCAGGAGGTACACATACTTTAGCACCTAACTTTAACGCCTTTTTTATGTCTTCTGCTATAATCTCTTCGGGAGTTACGAACTCACCAACAGTCATTTTAAGTGCTTTTCTAATCTCGTTAATTATCATGTCTCTAAGCTCATCTGCGATTACTTGGGAAACAACCTGAGCAATACCTCTTTCTAAAGATTCTCCTATAACTTTTCTCAACTCTTCTGTTTTAATCGGTGGAGCAGGTTTTATGAACTTCTTAGCTACTGTCTCTGCTATTTTTTGGACAGCTTGAATTCCGATCTCTTGCGTTATCTTTCCATTAGCAATGTCTTTGGCGACAGATTTAATATCGTTAAAGTCATCAGAAAGACATTTATCTACATCGACATCTTTAGCTCCCGCACCCAGCAAATATGCTTTGTAAACCGAAATTAGTTTTTCGAGAGCATGTAGGTATTCTGTATGAAAACTGAGAAATCTCTCTATGTTACTCTTTAGTTTTTCAATATCGGGTGCTTTTTTAGGGATTTCAGACTTAAGAGATTCGAGTTCGGAAAGCTTAGCCTTGATTTTTGCTAATTTCTTATGTAAAGTATTAAAACCAATCTTTTTTAGTTCTGGATAAGTAATGTGATCAATTAGGTTGTGAAAATCTCTTAGCTCTTTACTAATTTCTTGAACAAGTTTCTCATACTCTTCGTGTGGTTTTGGAGCGATCGGCGGTTTTTTAATTTGTTCAATTAGTTTTCTATAGTCTTCTTCTGATATAACTCCTCTGCTGATTAGCTCTTTAGCGAACTCACCTGGTGTTAGGTCGTAAGCGGTTTTTATGATCTCGATGGCGTTTTCGTCGCCTTCAACGATCGCCTTCTTCAACAAATCTAAAATGATGGACTTCGCTTGCTTGTCACCCTCTTCAGCTTCTCTGACGACATCGTCGAGCAATTTCGCTTGCTTGTACAGGTCTTCTTCGATCTTGGTTTCGATGTCTTTAATCTTCTTTCTCTTGGAGAGGTAGGGTTTTAGTCGTGGTTCTGCTCTCATTAGTGCTTCGTAAGCTTCGTTCATCGTCATTCCTTCTTTTATAATCGACTCGAAGTCGATGTAGTCTATGATTTCTTCAGGGACACCATACCTCTTCCTCAAGTGACTTTTGATCTTGCTTATCAGGTCGGACTTTTTATACCTCTTGGGTTTTCTCTTAGCCATAAAAATCCCCCTCTTTAGAAAAATGAGTCTCTAACATAGTTATACGTTTCCTCTTCGGACAGGTTGCGGTACTTGATGTTCAACCTCTTTAACGCCTTGATCAATTCGTCGTCAGGCTCTATTACGATTACCTCTCTTTTGTCGCCATCTATGACAGCCATTTTACAATGTAAGTCCAAGTAGTCGAGATCCATCATGTTTATGTCCGCAAAAGGTATGGCAATTCCTCTCATATCGTTATGTGGTTTTAAAACTAAAAAATGTTTGTCACGAAATTCCTGAACTCTTCGAAAGTGAAAACGAGGACAGGTTCTGTCCGATACAAATCCTTAACTTTGTTCCTGCAAACGAGTACAGGTACGACGTCTTTACTGCTAAACTCTCGCACGACCTTGCGATGTTCTTTCTTCAACTTCCGCACGATTTTTCTAAGTGTGATTCCGCAGATGACTCTATTCCAATCTTTGCACTCGATGACCAAAACGACATCCCTTTTAATTGCGAGGATGTCGAATCCTTTGCCTTTCTTGACTACATACCACCCTAACCCCTTCAGCAACGACACGACTTCTAACTCAAGATTCACAAAAATTTTTTACTTACGCACTTAAAATTTTGATATGGATACATTCGCTCGGTATGGTGTTTCTCCAGAAGAGGCATCCTTGAGAGGGATGAAACTCGTAAAATACTTGGAAGTCGAAGTTCCAGAGTTGTGTAAATTCGCAACAGAAATCCCCAAAGACTTGGAAGAATACATAGAGGGTTTCGACATCATCTGGTCACTGCCGATCCTCGAAAAGTACATTCAAAGGAGAAAGATAGATGAGTTCATAGCCTTTAGAGAAATACTGCAGAACGCTTTAGATGTCGAGCACGAAATGTATGGTTACGACAACATCAGCGTTAAAGTGGAAGTGGATAGGCTGGGTACTCATGTGATCGACAGGGGAAAAGGAATTTCGTGGAGAGCTTTTCTCATAGGTGGGTCGGACAAACCTGAGTGGATGAGAGGTCACTTCGGAGAGGGTTTGGACTTGGCTACGTTGATGTTCGGAGTCAAAGGACACCCTGTGTTCTTCTTTACGAGGGATGTCGTGTACAAGACTGTGTATCACCCTAAGACAGATACATTCCATGTAGTGTTCGGTAGGTCGAAGGTGTATGTTAGGGGGACTCATGTTCTCATATACAAGTGGAAGCTTCCGAAGGACATACAGAAAGTGGTGTACTGGAAGAACAATCCCGACTTGACAGTTATCGGAGAAGTGATGGTTAAAAACATGCCGAACCTCGTCTTTCGTGACGAGAGTAAAAAGAAGAAGTTGTATGTGAGGGACATATTCGTGAACATAGGCGAAAACATAACAGGTCGTCCATTTTACTACTCTTACAACCTGTGGTGGGTCGAACTCGATCCGAACAGAACGAATGTCGTTTCCGCTTACGAACTGGCTCGTCAAATTAGAGAGGTTTTGGTTAAAGTACCTGAGGCATTCGTGGAGTTTATAGAGAAACACTTGAAGAGGAAGGAGTATGGTGGTGTGCGATACTACAGGCTCGATGGGATCGACAACTATTACGAAGGAGTCATAAGTTACGACACATTCAGTGAGAACCCCTACGAGGTGGAAACTAAAAAACTACTGCAGAACCTAATTAAGAAGAAGGGTATCTCCGCATACTCGTACTTTTCTGACTTAGATGCGGTTACGTTGGTCGGTCACGAAGGGGGCGTATGTTTACTCGTTCCAGGTGGGATGTCGCCACTGTTTCATGACATTTTACCGAAAGCTCACGAGTTCGTAATGGATTCGGTGGCGAAGACAGTCGATCAAGCGAAAGTAGTAGCTGAGAACACTCTTAGTGTAGAACCACTCAAGAAATTGGCTAAGTACAGGTTAGTTGCTAAATTCGTCACCGAAAGGGAATGTCTAAATAAGGAGATCAAAGTAGTGCCGATCGTCGGAAGGTCGCACTGTGTAGACAATGTGGCGTACATAGACCTGAAAAGTCCGATGAGAGTAGGCATTCACGAAATGGCTCATGCGTTGGGATATTTGTTATATGGCAGTGCTCCAGATGTTTCGGAGAACTTCGAGAGGTGTTTAGAATACATGGCTCAGCACATTCTGGAGATGGTAGAAGACGAGGAATACGCATGGGCTTTAAAACGCATAGAAAATGGTTGCGTATGTGCTAAACCGCACAGAATTTGCAGATTTAGAGGTTACAGCGTTGTGTCGTGGTATGGTTATGATGAGAGAGACCTCTCAGAAGACCCTGCCTTGATACTCTTGGGAATGGAAAGGATTAACGAATTGTGCTTATTCCCCTTCAGTCCTCGCATGTCGAGAATTTACCGACTCGCCAACAGGATTGAAGAACCATACTTCAAAGCCTTCAAGATCGTGAGTCACAACATTCAAGATGTCGCTAAGGAGTTAGTAAGGCTCTTTTTCAAAGGCGAAGAGCCAAACTTCGAAAAGTATGGTGGAGAGTTAAAAGACATTGCGGAGTACATTTGGAGGAATTTGAAACGCTACAGTTATTACCTGCTCAAGTACAAAGATGAAGGGTACAAACCTGTGTTGGTCGTGTACGATTTGAAGGAGGACAAATATAAGGTCGAGGAGGAGGTGAAATTATGACAGATGTGATAGTCGAGATGCCCGATGGAAGAATTATAGGGTATTACATAGACGATGGAGAACATCAGGTGTCGTTGGTGACCAAAAAATCGAGCATCCTCACGAGGAAAATGAGAAAGGTCAACTTGAAGAGAGCCATTAAAATCTTGGAGTCTTAGCTTTCACTAATTTTTAATTTAAAAAAAGTTAGAAACCATTAACGCTGAAGTCTTCGAGTGCACCCTTAGCTATTGCGTATAAGGTCACCAATATCGTTTTGTTGTTCTTCAGTTCTGGGTCTTTGAGCTTCAAAGCTTCGATGACATCTTCAGCCTTTATGTCTCTTCTGTGAATCTTTGCGTATGTGTATGTTATTCTGAAAACCGATAGTTCGAAGTTTCTGTAGCTCGTTTCTATGAGCTTTGAGTCCTTTCTCAAGTCTATGTATGCTCTGATTATCTTTTTGATTTTCTCTTTCGTTTCTGGAGAACACTTAGGGTGATACCCTGAAATCCACGATAGGAATTGAGCTAATTCGAACGCTGGTCTTCCTAAGTCCATGTCTCCGAAGAACTGGTCGACTAATTTATCTATGGTTTCTTTCCTCTCATCGAGTGTCGGTTTCTGTAGCTCGAAAACGAAGTCGAACCTGTCTAACAGTTGCTTCGTGAACTTGGATATGTCGTTTGCTGTAGCTATGACTCTAACTTCGGCATCGAACCACTCGTCAACTTTACCTACAGTCACCTTGAACTTCCCTATCTCCATAGCCTGAAGTAACCCTTCGAAATCCCTCGTTGGGGCTTTGTCCAATTCATCGATCAACGCTAACCCTTTGTGTGCTTTGACTAACGCTCCTGGTGTCGGTTCTTTCCCTCTTGCGTCGACAGTCAATCCTACTTTGCTCATTCTGAGTGCATCGATGTATTCTGTCTTGATCCCATAAGGTGCTAAGTGCATGTCGATCCACCTTATTATCTCTGTCTTAGCTGTCCCTGGTTCTCCCCATAGTAGGCAGTGCAACCTCGCTCTGTGCGATCCGACATCTTTTTGACTTGCCAATACCAAAAGGATGGCTTTCCTGATGTCCTCGTATTGCTTGCCTACTAAGTGCGGTGCGATGAGGTTGCTCAAGTAGTCGAACAGGATACCCTTCCTCTTTAAGTCTTCCCAATACTCTATCAGTTGTTGTAGCCTTTGCTTTTCTTCCTGCCTGATTCTTTCTACAGAGTCTCTGATCATTTGGTCGATCTCTTTACGGATTTCTTTGACAGTTTCCTCTTTCTTCTCCTCTTCCTCTTCCAAAACCTCTAACATTTTACTATATTCTTCTTCTCCAATTTCCATAATTAACCATTCTTCCAATAGTTCTTCATGCTTTTGTTCTATGTAGTCGTCTCCATACTTTTCTTCCTTTAGTTCTTCGAGCTTCTTCGTTAGCGGAATTCCGAGCTTTTTGCTGAGCCTTTTCATGTTTTCTTCGAACCTCAATGTTCCATCGATTTCCGATTCCAAGTCGACAGTTTGCGGATCGATCCCATGCTTCTGTAGTAGTTTCTTGGCTATGGCGATCTGTAGTTGTTTAGGCATCGGTTTTCCTTCACCTTCCAGAATCGCCTTAGCCATGTAAAAGAGTAGTAAAAAAAGTATAAAAAAGTTATGGTTTGGGGGTTAAGTCGATTCCTAACCTTCGACTTAATTGTTTTATATTCTCCTCAAAGCTGAGATGGCTATCAATTTCCAATTCAAAATCTATTGCATTTGTGGGGATTCCTTTCTTCTCAAGTAGTTTCTTTGCTAAGGCTATTTGTAGTTGCTTTGGTATCATTTTCTTTTTCACAACCATGTATAAAATAGAGTAAAAAAGTATAAAAAAGTTATGGTTTTAAAAAGGAAAAGAAGGAAAAATTATGTCCAATATCTAACGCATGCCCCTTGATAGCAGGAAGTGTATAGTGGTTTTTCGACCCAATATGATCCATCATCATCTATGTTGAATTCTATAAACGCTGGTTTATCTTCTTCTGTTGTTGGAGATTTTGTTAAAGGTATAATTACTGTAACTCCTGTTATTCTTATGTATATTCCTGTGTCAATTCTCTCACCTTTTCTGTAGTATATGACTGTAGCATTAAACTTCTTTGCGATTTCATCCATCTTAGCCTTAACCTTTTTATTAAAGTCGAAAAATGCTCTCTTCCTTTCTCCATCAAAGATTATTGAAGTTCCTTGTACAAAGTGGTAAATGGCTTTTGGATTCTTTTTAAATGCTTCTGTTAGTTCTTTTTCATTTCGTTCGTAAATTCTGTCTTCTGCTTCGTCTAAGTAAGTCATGTAGTCTTTGTACTCCACAAACAACATTCTCAGATCATTTATGTACATTACAACCTCTTCAATTCTCATGTAAAAAAGTAGTAAAAAAGGTATAAAAAAGTTATGGTTTGGAAAAAATTAGGAAAGCTTGGATTGTTCCCGATTGAAGGCTGATAACTTGACCTGTGCTGGCTGTCGTTCTACTTGGTTGAGTATTCTTTTTGCATCTTTTAGAATTTTAATGACATACTCGATCTCTGTTTGTAGGAGTGCTCTACAATCCCATTTTTCCATGATGTTTATAGCTTCCTGAATCTTTTCCTTAGCTCTGACTATGGTCATGTTAAAAAATAAGGTAAAAAAGGTATAAAAAAGTTATGGTTCAAGAAAATATGCGATAGAGAGTCCATTGTTCAATGTCCATCCCTTGCAGGTTGTTGAACCAGTATTTTTCAATTGCATAGGTTTTTCCCTGATACTCGTAGACTAAAATTTCTGTTTTTGTTTGGAATTTATTACTCAAGTAAAAGCGATCTATCAATTTGCCATTTTTCATTATTTCCTCCATGAGTTTTTTATCACCTTTCCTGACTGTTGCATCATCTAAGTAAACTGATGTTGCCGAATCTCTCATTGAAACTATGTCTCTTTTATACCAAGCATCTATAGCCTTCTTTTTTACTGAACTCCACCATTGTATTTTTTTCTCTCTTTCGTCAATCATCTTGCTTAATTTATCTGTAACAACCCTATATGCTGTCGAAATAGCTTTGAACAGTTTTTCGAAATACTGTTCATCGAGAAGTTTAAGGGCTTCTGCAATGTCTTTATTTCCAGATATTTCATATGCTTTTTCAAGAAAACTCTTCAGCGTTGTGGCAAAGTCAGAACCCATATCCCAGAACCCTCCATGAACTATAATTTCGAGCACATCTGGATTGTAATATGTCCCTTGCATTTTTATTCCTATAAAGTTACCCTCTATATAGAGTTCCCTGTGCTTTTTCCATTTTTCTGAATCGGTGTCTATTTGTAATACACACTTGTTCAACTCGACATACTTAATTCCCATACTCCCATCCTTTAACTCCATGTTAAAAAATAGTTAAAAAAGGTATAAAAAAGTTATGGATGTGGTGAAAAATTAAGTAAAAAATTAACAATCGCAATCTTCCTCCTGAAGTAGTCTTGCTCTTAATTCTTTGTTTTCGCTCCTTAGTAATTCTATCTCTTTCTCAAGCTCCTCGATTCTTTTCCTGAGTATTATTGACTCCACTGCTTTTCTGACTTTTTCACCATCTAAGTTCATTTGCTTTGTGTTGTGTATGTTTACAAATTGTATTGTTGTCCTATAATGGACATTGTCTGAGATTTTACCATGTGGCGTTTCAGCTACTACATAAGTTATATAGTCTACAGCATTCTCTCTTAAATCTTTGAGTCTTATTTCAATATGTGTTTTTATTTCACTTGGTGCATATCCCTTTTCTTTGAAGAAGTTGACTAACTTTTGTTTAGTTTCTTCTATATCCTTTTCATGTCTCGGGACTACATACTTGATGAACCATCTCTTTAATTCCTCTGGGACTTTAAACTCTGCTTCGAACTTTACATCATCCATCTTTTCACCTCCTTTTGGTGGGTGGCTTCGGCAGGTAATAATGAGGGTTGTTAACCCTCTCCTGCCTCATCGCCCCATATAAATAAGGCAAAAAAGGTATAAAAAAGTTTTGGAAATTTAAGACTTATAAGGGTAACAAATTTAAAAACAAATTTAAAAACAAATCTCCAGCCTGACCTCTTAGCTCCTCTGGTATATCCTCATCGAAATTTACTTCTTCGAGTAATTCAAGGGCTAAGGATGTTGCAAGGGTGTAGTCCCCAATCTTAACCGCTTTTAACATCGTGCTCACTTTCTTTTTGTATTCTGGCTTTCTCTTGCAAACCTCTTCCAAGAACTTGGCAAACCTTTTAGCCAACCAATCCATAGGCATATTTAATATAAGGTAAAAAGAGTATAAAAAAGTTATGGTTTATTGGTGCGGTGTGGTTGGCGGAATACGCATTTTTTGCACTTTTCACCGCTTAAAATGGCTAAAATAGCTAATGGGCAATCTTCAGCCATAAAGGGACAGAACATTTTAATCACCTTGAGTTTAGGGCTGATTCGACTATTCCCTTAAGTTCCTCTTTGTGCCAAACATCCGCATTTTCTATAATTTCTTTGGCTTTTTCCATGAAATTCTCTATAGTCTCGCACTCATAACTTAGATCGATCAACTCTTCCACATAGTTCATTAGATCCTTTGCGTCTTTGATCCAGTCCTCCAGAAACTCCCTAACCTTTTTCAACTCTGCCATGTATAAGAATGGGATAAAAAAGTATAAAAAAGTTTTGGTTAAAAAATCAGTAAAGAAGTAGGTTAATTTTCCTGTCTAAAACGTCTAAAACCTGTTGTGGCGGTCTCTCGATAATTAGGTGCACATTGTGGGGCATTTTAGTATCGTATCCCTCATGGCTCACGTAATACCAAAATATCTTTTGTGCGGTTTCTGGAGTTATTAAGTTCTTTTTGATCCCATATGCTACATACTTGGCGATGTGCATAGCATTTAAGAACATTTGTATAACTCTCACGATTTCCTTATTTTCCATTCTGTTCAAAAGCGGTTTTTCGAGTGTCATTAAAACCCCTGTCTTGCCATCAAGGACGATTGCAGGGCTGTAGATGGCTATGAACTTAGAAGGTTCATATATCACCCATGCCTCTATGGTTATGTCATCCCATACGATAAAATCGCTCGGTCTTTCGACTGTCGTTATTTCCTCTCCATTTCCTACTTCATTGTTCCAAATGTCGTTAATCAGTTCTTCAAGCTCTTCGAATGCGTCAAAGGGTTCTGGTGTTTCGCCCGCTATGGTTTTGCTGATATAGTCCTGCCACTTGCGGATTATGTCCCTTAGTCCTCTCTCTATGTGTCCTGCCCCCCAGTGGCTATATATCGCCTTCCACTTCTTGCCTTCTCTCCTGATAATATACGCTCTCTCACCCATAGCAATCACCAATAAAAAAGTGGTAAAAAGAGTATAAAAGGGTTTTGGTTTATAAAAAAATTAAAACGAATTTACCGCTTTAAAAACCGCCATAAAGGTATTCGATCTTGGATTCAAGCTTTTCAAGTTCATAATAGAGCTTTGATAATTGTTCAGATACTTCGACATACCTCTTAGCGATCCCCTTAGCGATTTCTTTCGGGAAAAATTGAAGTCCTGTAGATATGTCTTTCTCTAACTCCCTGCACTCGTGCTCCAATTCTACGATTTGCTTTCTTAATCTCAAAACCTTTTTCAAAGTTTCCCCTGCCATGTATAAGAATGGGATAAAAAAGTATAAAAAAGTTTTGGAAAGGTTAAATAAGTCTAAAAATAGGAATTAAGGATAAACCGCTTATTTCAGCCTCCTCAAGTTCTTCGATCGTCTTTTTTATCTCCTCTTCAGCTTCATGGTTTGTTAGAACCTTTCTGCGGTTTAGTGCGGTGTAAAAGTCATATACCATGTTTCTGATGACACTCCAGCGGTCAATATTGCTGTGGGTTAATGCATAAATGAGGCTTTCACGTATTGCCTTCTTAAGTTCCTCATTCATATTCAACACCTTAACAAAATTTTTAATGCTTCTTTCTGTCCCTCTGGGCTTTTTAGCCATTGAGAAAATCCATCGAAATCAACAACACTTATTTTAAGTCCCTTGCACCCGATAGCTCTTTCAAGCTCACTTTTTACATAGTCTTTTGTCAATTTCTCAAGTATAAACTCTTTCTCATCAAACTCTAAAATCACTAAAAACTTTTTCACCCCCTTCATGTTAAAAAATAGCCTAAAAAAGTATAAAAGGGTTTTGGTTTGGCTTGCAAGCCTTTTAACATGGGCTTGCCAGCAGGGCTTCATTCCATTATTATTCGTTTATCTGTCCTCTATTGCTCAAAAATTTTTTAGGTAACACTTGGTTATTTATCGTCTGTTACTGAGCTAACCGTCGGTAAATGACCAAGTGTTACTTAAAAAATTTATTGATTAACGAAAGAGGGATAAAAAAGCGATGATGGAAAAATGAACAAAAAAGGCTCAAGCTTCAAGCTTTCGACTTTTGCGATTTTTTCCGCCGAGCTATCCGCCTTAGCTTGCGACCCTTGAGCGACTTCCAAACGCTCAAAAGCTCTTCGAAAAGAGCCTTATCCACTGTCGCAGGCTGAACATAGGTATATGGCTTAGCGAACCTTTCGGGCACAGGTTCATCGCTTATCGGTGGGTTTCTTCTGCAGATCATGTTAAACTCTTCGGGGGCGACGATCCACACACGACTTTTATCGTAAGTTACGCCATCGAAAAACCCCTTATACCTGTAGTCGTGCCTAACGAACATGGCTTTGACTTCCTTTGTTTCCTTATTTATGATGGGTCTAAGCGTTATTTTGTTGCATCTGGTTGCAGATTCCGAACTTTCGTCCCACTTGAGGACGACCGCTTTCTCGAAACCATGTCCCTTTGGCGGAAAGATGTCATCGCTGTATCCAAAGAACCCATTTTCGGAAACATACGCCGAAACCTCTACACCCAGACCGACCTTATCCACCAACAACCGATATATCTCTTCCCCCTTCATGGTATAAAATGTGATAAAAAAGTATAAAAAAGTTTTGGATAGTGCTTTCCGAGAAAACTTAAGCTGGGTGAACTCCAACAGCTATACTGAGAATTGCCAAATCTTGCAGTTCTGTAAGCTCTACATTGTCGTAATACTCTACATCCCACTCTCCATCTTCTTTACTTGCATATATCGTGAGTTTAATCTCTGCACGGACTCTCAAAGTTGCATCGAAATTCATTGAAAACCAATACCCTATCGTGTCGGAAAAGTCGGAGTCGATAATGTCAAACACACCGACGAACTCCACAACGAGCCTTACATCGAACAACCACATTTCTGCCCCTTCTTTTTCTTTACCTATCAATTCGACCTCTTTAATCTTGTGCTCTTTTATCTCCTTTTCGTCGAGCCAGGGTTCGAATACTTCGCTTATGGCAGAGTAAAGGTCACCCTGTTCTTCGAACTTTTCCATGATCTCTTCAAGAATTCGTTTATCTCTCCCTTTAGCTATCACCCTCATGGTATAAAATGTAACAAAAAAGTATAAAAAAGTTTTGGAATGTTGAGTAAAGGTGTGGTCAAATTTGGATTGCGTACTCGATCGCCCTTACGAAACCCCACACATCGAGCGGACTCAACGCAGACCCATGCCCACAGTAGGATTTGTACTTCCGAGCGTCTTGCCACTCCTTCCAGCCGAGCTTGTCCTTCTGTCTCTCAAGGTCAATGTCTCTGTACTTCAGCGATACGAAGTAGCAATGTCCATAGTCGACTGTGTTCGCCTCGCCGAGCACTACCGCCCTCTTCAAGTGTTTGTCGTAGAAGTCTTTTGCATCTTCAAAGTCGTGGAAAAAGAAAATCAGGTAGAGCATAGCACCACCCTCACTCGCAATCGAAAAAGTCCTTGACATAGCTTTCGGCTTCCCAGTCACTCAACCCTAACTTTTCTTTTAGGTGTTTTTTCGCATCCTCAAAACTTTCGAATTTTTCATCCCCGAACCAACTTTTCGCCCTATACACCATTTCCCTCACCACCCCACGAATTGTGTTAAACAGAACACTAACGCTACTACAACCCAGAACGAAAACAACACTTCTTTAGCTCCAGCAACATCACCACATATGTAGCAGTACAGAGCGAACAAGTGGATCAACGAAATGGACAACGCTACTACTGCTAACAAACTTCTACCATAGCTTCCCAAGTTATTTAGAAACTTTTTCACCTCATTCTTCATGTGAAAGAGTGTGTTAAAAAATATATAAATGTTTTGGATAGTTTCTAAATCTAATCGGTATATTCCGATAGTGTTTTTCCAGAATTGTTCTCTTTTATAGTGTATCCCTTTTCAGTCTTCTGCAATTTCTGAGAAACTCTTCCCAATCGAAGTTCTCTATTCTCAACCATGTGTCGACATTTGTCCAAATCTCTGAGAGCATGGGACTCATCTATCTAAATTCCCCTCTTCCTCCAAAATCAATCAACCCAAACAAATGTTTTACATCCTGTGCAGTCTCGGTGTATAATTCCTCTTTTTACCAGACCCCTCACAGCACTTTTAATTTTGTATATGTCGATGTCATATCCGAGATTCCTTAGCTCCCTTTCAAGTTGGGTTAGGTAGAACTTTTCACCTCTGTGTTTCTGCAAGAACTCTAAAATTATCTTCTGATTCTTTCCAAACCTTATATTTAGAAACTTTTTCACCTCGTCCTTCATGTGAAAGAATGTGTTAAAAAATATATAAATGTTTTGGATAGTTTCCAAATCTAATCGGCATATTCCTATAGTGTTTTTTCAGAATCGTCCTCTTTTATAGTGTATCCCTTTTCAGTCTTCTGCAATTTTCTGAGAAACTCTTCCCAGTCAAAGCCCTCCATCCTCAACCATGTGTCAACATCCAAAATTTTCAAGATGATCTTGACAGGGTCGTCTAAGTTATCATATATGAATTTAATAGTGTCGTTGGTAACTAATCCTAAGAAAAAATCCCTCATTTCTTTATTCTCTTTGAGCATTTTCCTAACATATCTCAGTCCCTCTTCAGTTAGCTTATACTCCTCTTCCATCGGAATCACCTATCCTTTTCGATCATTTCATTAGACTTCGAGAGGATTTCGTCCACCAGTTTTACGATTGCGTTCGCATGCACTCTGATTTCCCTTAGATTTGCTCTTGTGGTTGCGTTTAATTGTTCACCCTCGATCAGCGTTAATGTCCAATAAGCATCTTGCAAAATGCGAAGAACTCTCTCTGACACTTTAATTGTGAGAACACCCTCTCTATCAGAATCGACCATTGGAATCGACCTCCTCAAGCCAACCATCTTTATATTTTAAGTCAAAGATTTGAGCGTACAGTTTCAACAACCTTCTCGCTAAACTTTGAGAAACCCCCAGTTCATTTGCAACATCTATATAGTTCAATCGCTTTTTATTTTGAAGCATTTTGTGTATTTCGAATAGCTTTTTCGCAGTTGGTTTGTATATGCGTATGTCTTTCCCTTTAAGAAATACTTGTGCTACAAAATTCTGGTAAAAACTTAACAACAAATCCTTCTCATCGATCATCATAATCTACCTCCTCAAAATAACCAAATCCGCATGGCTCGTACTCGCAGAAGTATTTTAACTCATCCGAATCCTTATCGTACTGTGCAATTTCCTTTTTTGTTTTTCTGCATATGAACAATGCTCCTTGTGGGAGTATTATGTGCTGAAGGTGTTTGCACCTCCAGCATTTTACAGGATATTCAACCATTCAGAATCACCCCTTCTTCTTTTAAAATCGCTACTGAAAACGACCTTCCTGATCTTCCTCGCTATCGATTGTGCGACAGGCACAGTAACAGCATTTCCAGCCATCTTGTAAAGTTGACTGTCGCTTATCCCAAGCTTCCTTGCCATGTGTACAATATCATCTGGAAAACCTTGCAGTCTGAAGCATTCCAAAGGTGTTAACTTCCTCACCTTTATGTTTTCGACATCTTCTATTAACAAAGGCATGTTGAGTCCACCAGTCCCCATGTTCGCTGTAAGTGTCAGACTGACATCTTGTTCTTTAAACACCCTCAAGTAGTTTCTTCTCCACTGAACTACCAGTTGTCCTGCAACATTAAGTGGAGAGCCAGACTTCGTGCTGAGACAATAAGCGAGATTGTTAAAGGAATTGTTGTATGGTGAATACAGTATTACTTCATCTTCTTCGTGTTGTTTACCTTTTTTACATAATTCATAATAGACTCTATCTGCTTCTTCGAGAGGAAATACTTCGGGTCGGGATTCTCCTCTAAGATGTCCGATAACGAACACCCTCTCTCGGTTCTGCGGAACTCCGAAGTCCTTCGAGTTGAGCACATCCCATTCAACATCATACCCGATCTTGTCCATTTTATGGAGAATGTAGGCAAAGTCCCATCCTCTATTCGAGCTAAGCAGTCCTTTAACATTCTCAATGACAACGACTTTCGGTCGCTTAACCTTAATGATTTCGAAGAGTTTCTTCCAGAGTGGCAGACCTCTGTAGTCTCTGAGACCTTGTCGATCTGTCCTTGCAACTGAGAATGGTTGGCATGGTGCTCCAGCTGTGATGACATCGAAGTCTGGAAGTTCGTGAGGGTCAATTGTAAGTATATCCGCTTTGAAGTATTCTCCATCTGGTTTGTAGTAGTACCTGTAGAGTTTTCGACACCATTTGTCGATTTCGCACCATCCGATTGGTTCGAAACCCTCCCATTGGAAGGCAAGTCTAAACCCCCCCACTCCAGCGAACATATCGAAGAATGTAGGTTTACTCATCTCAATCGCCTCCCTTCTGATAAACAAGCTCTTGAGGGAGATACCTCTTCTTATAAACCACATCCATCACAGAATGTTCTGAGATGTTCAACCTCCTTGCGATCTCCTTGACTGTGTGACCGCTCAGGTACAGCTTCCATATCTCTGGAGCTAACTCCTTGACCTTGCCCTTCCACATCTTTTTGAGGTGTCGAACTTCGTTTACGAGCGGTTTCAGTTCGTCGAGAGTAAAGAATTCCTTGTCGGGATGCTCCTTCAAGAACCTTTTGATCGCCCTCGATACTTCGATCCTGCAAGACTGCTTGAGGAAACGAGGTCTCGGAAAATCGGTGTGTCTGAAGAACTCTGTGACACGGTATGCCTGAACACTCCCATACCTCTCCTTCAACTCACGAAAAGATGGGTTGAGAATGTACTCTGACAAGACCTCTAAAGTTTCTCTATGCACTCGGTACATCCTTCCTCTCGGTTCTGGAAGTATTCCTTTTTTCTTGAGTGCTGTAACGACTGTCTTCTCGCTTATGCCCAACTTCTTCGCAATAGTGCCAACTGCGTATCCTCTTTCCCACAACTCGACGATTTCATCCTGATACACTTGCCAGAGTCGTTTTCCCTTCTCGGCTTTCTTCACCACTTTCTTTTCTTTTCTTTTTATGCACCCCCTCTTTTGACCCCTGTTCTTGAGTCTTTTTCGCCTGATGTAATCGCAAATTTCGTCCAAGCTGGCGAAACCCATACACTGTACCCCCTGCGGTATCCCCCAACACAAGTCTTATTGAAAAAGAATATAAAGGTTTTGGTATGTTTTTATTCTTAGAGTATGTATTTTTCGTGTCAGGTGATCTGCAAACCTACACCCTCTTGAGATACGCTGAACCTCAAAAATCGAGTCGAGATCAATTTTACAAAAAGAGAGATAAAATAGCAGAGGCGGTTACTTCACATCAGCTGAGAACTCGCTCTCAAGCACTTCCGCACCAGTGCGTAGCATCACTTCACCATTTTCGAGCAAAGTGTTTTCTGTAGCGATCATCAAGCTGTAGATGAACACGAAAGCCAATACGCCCCTGTCCTCGTCGCACTCTTCTGCAACTTCTTCGA